>Ga0116171_10001504_pt1 | contig 23100 bp, 13 predicted proteins | sample AD_JPNHW2_MetaG_FD_89798 | JGI IMG/M metagenome (GOLD analysis project Ga0116171, IMG submission 89798) | Active sludge microbial communities of municipal wastewater-treating anaerobic digesters from Japan - AD_JPNHW2_MetaG | ecosystem: Engineered > Bioreactor > Anaerobic > Digestate | place...
CACAAACGATAAACGTAGGGGATACAACTTTACCAGTTGCAAAAGGAAAGAATATCACGCTTTCCCTAACGCCTCAAGGAACTGTTTCCATGACAGCTAGTGCTATCGACGGCGGCAGCACAGATAATTGCAGCGTGAAAACTTTAATCGCTTCGCAAACCTTATTTACATGTTCTGAGATTGGAGCACATACAGTGACTCTGACAGTTATTGATGGATGTGGTAATACTTCAACAACAACTGCCGTTGTTACTGTAATTGATCCAACACCAGCTTCACTTTCGATAAAAGATGTGGAAGTTAGAGAAGATGCTGGTACAGCGACATTAACTGTAAGCTTGTCAACTCCGAGAGCTTGTGATGTTTCATTTACAGTTAGCACGGCAGATAATACGGCGATGGCGTCAAGCGACTACTTAACAGTAACTTCTACAGTCTATATCATTCCCGGAGGATCAACCTCGGTTACTGTTGTAGTTCCTATTGTAAATGATAAGATTTCGGAGCCAACAGAAACGTTCTTTGTAAATATTTCTAATCCGGTTAATGCAGTAATTTCTGATGGCCAGGGAGTAGTGTCAATTATTGACGACGATTCTCCACCAACTGTTTATATCGGAGATGCAAGTGCAACCGAGGGAGATAAGTTATATTTCCCAGTTACTTTGAGTAATATTAGTTCAGGGGATATTATTATTACTCTCGGGTTTACACATCAAACTACTTCGGATAGCGATTTCGATACCACTCCTGTAACGGTGACATTTGCGGCAGGAACGATCTCTGCAACGGCAGTGGTACAGTCGTTCGATGATTACATTCAGGAAGCTGACGAAACTTTCATTGTGAAGGTAGTAGGTTCGACCGGACCTGTGGGTAACACCAGTGATACCGGAACAGGGACAATTTTAGATAATGATAAAAAGCCTATTGCAGTAGATGATTATATATCGGGCGAAGAAGATAAATTGCTGCCTGGAAACGTCGATATTAATGACCACCCGAATATGCAACCGGGTGACGTTTGGTCGGTGCTTACTCAGCCTTCTCATGGAACAGTTATCTTGAATCCGGATGGAAGCTTCGTATATACTCCTGATGCAAACTATAATGGGAATGATAGTTTTACTTACAAACTATGTGATTCTGATGGCGATTGCGATGATGCAACAGTATATATTACTGTAAAATCAGTTAACGATTTTCCAATTGCTAATGACGATACATTCAAAGCTTATTTGGATGGATCAGTTGACGGCGATGTCGCTGAAAATGATGTTCCAAGTGGTGATGGTGGAAATGTTTGGACAATAGTAAAACAGCCTACCAACGGGAACGTAGCATTAAATCCAGACGGAACATTCGTTTATACACCGAATATTGGCTACCTGGGTAATGACTCGTTCTCGTATAAACTGTGTGATATTGATGGCGATTGCGACGAAGCTGTTGTGAATATTGTTGTTGAAGACATTGAACCATATCAGGTATTTACACCGAATGGCGATGGTCAGAATGACACATACCATGTTAAAAATATTGAATTTTATCCTGGAAGCCGAATTATGATCTTCAACCGTTGGGGAAATAAAGTATATGAAAAGACTGGTTATCTGAACGATTGGGATGGGTATTCTAATGTTAGTAAAGTGGGATCTAGTCCTCTGCCTGTCGGAACATATTACTATGTGATTGATTACGGTGTAAATCGCCACAAAACAGGCTTTGTATATCTTCAACGATAGTTAAGGAAAATTAAATAAAACTGAAACTCATGATGAATATTAAATATCTAAAAACGATAAGAATCAGCTTGATTGTAATTTTCCTCTCTTGCTTGATTACTAAGGTATCGGCGCAACAGGATCCGATGTTTACGCAGTATATGCACAATCCGGTATCGATAAACCCAGCTTATGCCGGGAGTAGAGGAACTTTAAACGTGGTAAGTGTAAACAGGCAACAATGGGTCGGGATAGATAAGGCTCCAAGAACATATGCGTTATCATTGAATAGTCCATTTATTTCGTATAATGTAGGTGTTGGGCTGAGCATTTTAGTGGACCAGTTAGGGCCAGCCAAGGAAATAGGTATGTATGCCGATTATTCTTACCATTTAAAGCTTAATCAACGAACTAAGTTGGCGTTTGGCTTGAAAGGGGGACTTAATATTTTCGATATTAATCTTTTGTATCTGACTAGATATGAGGATGATGACTTGATTTCTATGAATGGTGCGCAAAAATTGTATCTTCCTAATTTCGGATTTGGCACCTACTTGTATTCAAATCGGTTTTACATGGGAATTTCAATTCCTAAACTGCTTCAGAATGATTTATCCGATGGTAGCAAGACTTTAGTTGGCAAGGAACAAAGACACTATTTCTTTGCAACTGGAGTTGTTCTTGATGTTACTGAAGATATAAAGTTCAAGCCTTCGACAACTGTTCGTGTTGTTGCCGGAGCGCCTGTTTCCGTTGAGTTGTCGGCAGCTGTTTTGTTGCACGATAAATTATGGTTGGGAGGTATGTATCGCAATGGAGATGCGCTTGGTGGTATGGTAAAATTTGATATTACCAATCAGCTCAGTTTAGGATATTCATACGATTATACCTTATCGGAACTGAGGCCGTTTAGCCAAGGAACGCATGAAGTGTATATTAGTTACGATTTTATGCACAGAAATAGAAAGACATTATCACCACGTTACTTTTAGAAATATCCCATACTATGAAATATCTTTACAGCAAGACCGTATTATTAGTAATCTTATTTAATGCTTTCGTCTTGATGCCTGGCATTACAGAAGCTCAGTCAATTAAAGAAAAGAAAGCTGATAAGTATTACGAAAGCTTTGCATATAGTAAAGCCGTTGAAGTCTATCAGGATTTGTTCGCTTCAGACAATGCCAATCCGAAGTATATACAACGCATAGCCTATTGTTACAACAAAATGTTGAAGTACAGACAGGCTTTGATTTTCTATTCAAGGTTGGTGCAGTTGGATATTGCTCAACCGACAGATTATTATGAGTATGCACAATTGCTTCATACCGATGGGAGAGATGCGGAAGCGAAGTTATGGTTGGAAAAGTATATGATAAAATCGCCGGGAGACCAAAGAGCGATAAAGCAACTCGATAATATCAACAGGGGAGGTTACAGAACCTCGATTGACAATGTGACCGTTAAGAATTTGCCTGGAAACACCCGGTTTACTGATATGTGCGCCACATATTTTAAAGACCAGCTGGTTTATTCGTCAGCGAAAGACAGTTTTTCTATGGTAAAAAATGTTTACGATTGGGATAATCAGCCATTCCTCGATATGTACGTTACAAAACCAGGCGCTGGTCCTGCCGAAAAAGACAGTCGTTCAATGTTTGCATCGGTAAATACCAGATTTCATGAGGGAGCTGCAAGCTTCACTTCGGACTGGAATACGATGTATTTTACCCGAAACAATTATTTGAATGGCAGGCTAATGAATACGCCGGACGGAACAAACAACCTGAAAGTTTTTGTTGCTGACTTTAATGGCAAGGAATGGAAAAACCTGAGAAGTCTGCCGTTTAACAGTGAAAAATATTCAGTTGGGCATCCAGCGTTATCTCCAGATAATAAAACACTGTATTTTATTTCTGATATGCCAGGCGGATTCGGCCAGACTGATATTTATAAATGCGAATGGAACAATGGCTCATGGGGAAATCCTGTTAATCTGGGTGAGACAATCAATACAAGCGGAAAGGAAATGTTCCCTTATGTTGATAAGGAAGGCATCCTTTATTTCTCATCAGACGGACATCCCGGTCAAGGCGGCTTAGATGTTTTTGCTGCAAAAGAAGAAAAACCCGGAGTTTATAAGGTTGTGAATGTAGTTGCCCCGATTAATTCGGCATTCGACGATTTTGGACTTGTTATCAATAACGATTCGCTCACCGGATATTTTACTTCTAACAGAACTGGAGGAAAAGGTCAGGACGATATTTACTCATATGTAATCAATAAAATCGATTTGAGAGTATTGGTTTATGATGACTTAACCAAACAAATCTTGCCCGGATCGAAAGTTGCATTGAAGTCGGAAGGAAACGTTATCGATACGCAGATGGCGGATAAAAACGGTGCTGTAATGTTCAGCGTAAAACCAAGATCAAAGTATCAGCTACTTGCAGAAAACACAATTTATTCTCCACAGACAAAAGATATTCAGGTTAAGGGTTCGTTGTTCGACTTTGTTCAGCATGAAGATATTTACCTGAAACAAGCTGCTCCTTACCTGACGATAGAGGTTATCGACAAAGAATCTGGTTTAATTATTCCGCATGCTTTGGTTGATATTACAAAGGGAAAGTATAACGAGTCGGAGTTGGAAGACAACAACGGAATCATAAAGATGAAGTTAGCGGAGAACACCGATTATGCATTCAACGCAACTGCTGAAGAATATTTCGACAAAACGGCTGAGTTTACTTCAAAAGGAAAACCTGCCGGAGAGTACACGCTTACCATCGAGATGGAGAAACTATCAACAGGAAAGCAGTTTGTTCTTGAAGATTTATTCTACGATTTGAACAAATACAACATCAGGCCTGATGCTGCCATCGTATTGGATAAATTAGCGAAGATATTGAAGGATAATCCTTCAGTTCGAATCGAGATTGGATCACACACCGATAGTCGTGCAACTGCAGAGTACAACCTGAAGTTGTCGCAGAACCGGTCTGAATCTGTTGTTGCTTACCTGATTAGTAAAGGTATTGATAAGAGTAGGCTGGTTGCCAAAGGATATGGCGAATCTCAGCTGGTTAACAAGTGTGCCGACGGTGTTCCGTGTACCGAAGAGGAACATCAGGCTAACCGACGAACTGTTATCGAGATCCTGAACCCAGAAATTCGTAGAGTTAAACGTGGTACGAAGAACGTTTACTACTTCTAACAGAAAAAGAAAAAAACGAATAATACAAAAGACCTTTCAACTCGGAAGGTCTTTTGTATTTTATGCCGTTCAATATCTTCGATGAATTCCGATTGTTATGTCAAAAAGTCTTTCGATTGAATTTTTTACTGAAATAATTTCCTGGTTTAATTCTCAAGGAAGCCAAAATGTCAAGTTCTCCGTAAAAAGATTAGTTGGCAAAAGGTTTGCTGCTTTTGCGGTACAATTAAAAAGCAGAAACAATAAAAACAGAACATATGAATTTTAACAATTTTACAATTAAGTCTCAAGAGGCCATTCAGCAAGCCTTTGAGGTCGCTCAGGCGAAGCAAAACCAGGCTATTGAAACTGGGCATATTCTGAAAGGTCTTTTTCAGGAAGCTGAAAATGTAGTCGGCTTTTTGCTGAAAAAAGTTGGAGCAAATCCTGCAGTGATTCTGCAGACTGTTGATCGCATCGTTGATTCTTATCCCAAGGTGTCGGGCGGTGAAGCTTATTTATCATCCGACAGTAATAAAGCGCTTCAGAAATCAATCGCTCTTATGCAGGAAATGGGCGACCAGTTTGTTTCGGTTGAACATATCCTGATGGGAATACTCGAAAGTGGCGATACCATCAGCAGAATGTTAAAAGATTCAGGAGTTACAAAAAATGATTTGCTGGCTGCTGTTAAAGAGCTTCGGAACGGAGCAAAGGTTGACAGCCAGACTGCAGAAGACAAGTTTGATTCGCTGAATCGATTTGCAATAAATCTTAATCAGCGTGCCCGCGACGGGAAACTAGACCCGGTGATTGGCCGCGATGACGAAATTAGGCGTATTCTTCAAATTCTTTCGAGGAGGACAAAGAACAATCCGATTCTAATTGGCGAGCCTGGCACAGGTAAAACAGCTATTGCAGAAGGATTGGCTCAGCGAATTGTTCGGGGCGACGTTCCTGAAAACCTGAAGACCAAGCAGATTTTTTCTCTTGATATGGGGGCCTTAATTGCCGGAGCAAAATACAAGGGAGAGTTTGAGGAGAGGTTAAAGGCTGTAGTAAATGAAGTTATCAATGCCAATGGCGAGATTATTTTATTTATCGACGAAATTCATACCTTGGTTGGAGCCGGAAAAAGTGAAGGCGCGATGGATGCTGCTAACATTTTAAAACCTGCTCTTGCTCGTGGCGAGTTACGTGCGATTGGTGCCACTACCTTGAACGAATACCAGAAATACTTTGAAAAGGATAAAGCTCTGGAACGCCGGTTTCAGATTGTAACGGTTGACGAACCGGATGTGCTTAGCGCGATTGCAATTTTACGTGGATTGAAAGAACGGTACGAAAATCACCATAAAGTCAGGATCAAAGATGAAGCAATCATTGCGTCGGTTGAACTGTCGCAGCGGTATATTACCGACCGTTTTTTGCCCGATAAAGCGATCGACTTAATGGATGAGGCTGCTGCAAGGTTGAGGCTCGAAATGGACTCTGTCCCGCAGGAATTAGACGAAATTGACCGTAAGATCATGCAGCTTGAAATTGAACGTGAAGCCATCAAGCGGGAAAAAGACGAAAAAAAGCTTTCGTTACTCAACGAAGAAATTGCCAACCTGAAACAGGAACAAACCAAATTCAGGGCTCAATGGCAGTTGGAAAAGTCGCTCATCGACGGTATTCAGCAGAAAAAGCAGGACATTGAAAACTTGAAAATAGAAGCAGAGCAGGCAGAACGGTCCGGAGATTTTGGTCGCGTGGCTGAAATACGATATGGGAAAATTCGCGAGGCTGAAGCTGAAATCGAGAAACTGAAAGCTGAATTAAGTAACAACAAGGATCAGCATTTAATAAAAGAAGAGGTTGATGCCGAAGATATATCGGAAATTGTTTCCCGTTGGACAGGAATTCCGGTAGCCCGAATGTTGCAGAGCGAACGAGACAAATTGCTTCATCTTGAAGACGAGCTGCACAACCGGGTTATTGGCCAGCACGAAGCCATCAGAGCGGTGTCTGATGCCGTAAGGCGAAGCAGAGCCGGGCTTCAGGACGAGAAGCGACCTATCGGGTCCTTTATTTTCCTGGGGACAACCGGAGTTGGAAAAACAGAGCTTGCTAAAGCATTGGCTGAGTTTTTATTCGACGATGAAAATATGCTTACCAGAATTGATATGTCTGAATATCAGGAAAAATTTTCGGTTACCAGGTTGATTGGTTCACCTCCCGGATATGTCGGCTACGAAGAAGGCGGGCAGCTAACTGAAGCGGTTAGAAGGAAGCCGTACTCGGTAATTTTGTTCGACGAAATTGAAAAGGCTCACCCCGACGTATTTAATATTTTGTTGCAGGTATTGGACGATGGTCGTTTAACTGACAACAAGGGTAGGGTAGCCAATTTCAAAAATACGATCATAATTATGACTTCGAATTTAGGCTCGCACTTGATTCAGGAGCGGTTTGAAGCCATAAACGACCGAAATCGCGCACAGGTTGAAGAAGCAACCAGAACTGAATTGTTCGAGTTACTTCGAAAGACCATTTCTCCTGAATTTCTGAACCGGATTGACGAAGTAATCATGTTTACTCCGTTGACAAGAAAAGATGTGCGGGAAATTGTGAAACTACAGTTCAACCTGATTTTGAAAAGAATTCCGGAGGACAAGTTTACCATCGAGATCACAGAAGAAGCAATTGACTGGCTTGCTACTGTTGGGTACGATCCAACGCACGGAGCTCGCCCGGTAAAACGAATGCTTCAGAAATACCTGCTTAACGATTTGTCTAGGGAGATTCTCTCCGGAAGAATGGATAATCGGACAAAAGTGAAAGTGGATGTGGAAAATGATGAGATTGTTTTTCGGTACGAATAAATAAGTTGAATTATCTGGAAGCGGTAATGAAAGTGGATCATCCATTTTCTTGCCGCTTTTTTATTTCGTGGGTTGCACAGCTCCGTTAAAGTTTGTATGTTGCGAAGTCTTAAAACCATTGGTATATAAAAGATCGCTTATGGCGCAAACCTATCGGCCGCTTACCTCAGTGTTGGTAAAGCCTTCTGGCCCAGACTGTAATCTCGACTGCACATATTGCTTTTATCTTGAGAAGGAAGCGCTTTTTCCTGAAACAAAAACACATCCGATGAGCCCGGAAATTCAGGAAGAACTGATCCGTCAGGTGATGCAACAGTCGTGCGAATCGGTGTCGATTGGCTGGCAGGGTGGCGAACCGGCTTTGATGGGTCTCGGTTTTTACAAACGCGCCATCGAACTGGAAAAGAAATACGGGCATGGGCAGTCCGTCGGTAATGGTTTTCAGACGAACGGAACTTTGCTTGATCGCGAATGGGCAAAATTCTTCAAGGATTACGACTGGTTGATCGGACTTTCGCTGGATGGTCCGCAACATATTCATGACAAATACCGATTGGATAAAGGGCAGCATCCAACCTGGGATAAAGTGGAAAGCGTAGCCCGGATGTTGCTCGAAGAAGGTGTTGCCGTCAATGCCATGTGTTGCATTACTGATTATTCATCGGATTTTGCCGAAGAATTGTACAATTATTACAAAAATATCGGGTTAACCTGGATGCAGTTCATTCCGATTGTTGAAACCGATAAACAGGATTCGAGCCGGGCTGCTTCATTTTCGCTGACAGATGAAAAATACGGTCATTTTCTGGTTGAATTGTTCGATTTGTGGTACAACGACATTCAGGATGGAGTGGCCAGCACTTCGGTGCGCGATTTTGATTCGCTGTTTCATCATTACGTTGGGCTTGAACCTCCGGAATGTGTTCACCGGAAAGAGTGCGGCCCGTATGTTGTTATCGAACACAACGGGAACGCCTATTCGTGCGACTTTTTTGTTGAACAGCGTCACCGGCTGGGCAATATCCGTCACAACCGGATTATTGACATGTTGAATTCGAAAAAGCAAGACGACTTCGGGAAGGCCAAATCTTTGTTGCCCCGAAAATGCAAGCAATGCCAGTGGTACCGCAAATGCTATGGCGGCTGTACCAAAGACCGGATAAAAGATCCTCAGGACCAGCGCCAACCACGGTTTTGTTTGGCTTACCAAATGTTGTTTGAACATGCCGACCAGCGCCTCAAAAAATTGGCTGACGATTGGCAGATACGCCAGTCAGACTACGCTCAAAGTCAGCGAACCGGGGGTGTTTTTGATGCCTCTGATTATTTTCTGAAGAAACCTTGATCGTAAACTTCTCGGAGAAGATAAACGCAACTCAGAAGAGGCGATTTGACTTTTATTTGTCTGGTATCGAAAAATGAACCAACTTTGGCCAGCTTGTTGCGAAACTGTTACGGTAAACAAAATATCATAAAAGTAAATTTAGGTAATATGAAAGTTCTATAAAGCAGTTAATTACTGATAAAATTCCAAAAACCAACTTTTAATTTAATAATCATGAAGAGAAACAATTCAGGAGCTTTTTCAATTATGTCGGCTCTTGCGATGATGCTTAGCGTGTTGTTCTTATACTCGTGCAATGAAACGAAGAAATTAACACCGGTAGTCACTACCAAAAACCTGCGAGCGCCGGCCTATCCTTTAGTAACAATCGACCCTTATACCAGCGCGTGGTCAACTACAGATCAGTTGTTTGATGGTCCGGTTCGCCACTGGACCGGCAAACGCCATGGATTGATTGGCGCCATTCGTGTTGACGGAAAGGTTTACCGCTTCCTCGGAAAAGAAGAACTGCCTCGCAAAGCAATCGTTCCAATGGCCAACGAAGGTGCATGGGATTGCGTTTATACCAATGTAAAACCAGCTATCGGATGGGAAAAGCCAGGATTCAATGCATCGAAATGGTCGGCCGGGAAGGGCGCTTTTGGTACTGAAGGCATGCCCGACTTGGCAACTCCATGGTTAACTTCTGATATATGGGTGCGCCGCGAGTTTACACTTGATGCCAACTTGCCGGGCCTTCCGTTGTACATTATTTATTCGCACGACGACAACTTTGAGCTTTACCTAAACGGAACTAAACTCATTGAGACGGGGTACGCATGGGGAAACAACAAAATTTTTGTGATGGACGACAAGGCCAAAGCCCTGTTGATTAAAGGCGGAAAAAACATCATCGCCGCGCATTGTTTCAACAAAACCGGTGGCGCATTGGTCGATTTCGGATTGTACCAGGACAACGAAAAACAGGAAATTTTTACTCAGACGGCTACCCAAAAATCGGTTTCTATGTCGGCAACTTCAACTTTCTATGTATTTGGCTGCGGACCGGTTGATCTGGACCTGAAATTTACATCTCCGCTGTTGCCACAAAATCTGGATGTGTTGTCGCGCCCGGTGAGCTACGTTAACTACGAAGTAAAATCGAACGACGGAAAAGAACACGATGTTCAGGTTTATTTTGAAGCAACTCCCGAATGGGCTGTTGACCAGCTTTCGCAGGAAGTTTCGATTGAAAAAGGAGAAACCGATGGATTAACGCACTTCAAAGCCGGAACGACCGAACAACCGGTTTTGGCAAAAAAAGGCGACGATCGTCGAATTGACTGGGGCTATTTCTACCTCTGCGGACCCAAAACTCCGGAAATGAGCTATGCGCTCGGAACCTACCAGTCAGAAAAAGAAGGATTTGCGGCTGACGGAGTTTTGAAATCGACGAGCGAACAGAAGATCACAACCAAAATGATTCCGGATATGCCGGTAATGGCATGTGTTCAGCAATTGGGCAAAGTTTCAGCAAACGGTTCAACCGGTCGCATCATGATTGGCTACGACGATTTGTATTCCATTCAATATTTCAACGAAAACCGCATGGCCTGGTGGAAAAAAGACGGTCAGGTTACAATGGACGCTGCACTGAAAGCTGCCAATGCCGAATATGACCAGTTAATGGAAACTTGCGCACAGTTCGACAACCAGTTGTGGAACGACGCTGTTAAAGCCGGCGGCGAAAAGTATGCTGATCTGTGCGTTCTGGCATTCCGCCAGTCGATTGCCGCCCACAAGCTATTTAAAGATAAGGAAGGCAACACCATTTTTCTTTCAAAGGAAAACTTCAGCAATGGGTCCATTGGTACGGTTGACTTGACCTATCCTTCTGCGCCATTATTCCTGATTTATAATCCTGATTTAGAAAAAGGTATGATGAACCCGATTTTCTACTATTCTGAAAGCGGAAAATGGACAAAACCATTCGCTGCTCATGATGTCGGTACTTATCCGCAAGCTAACGGACAAACTTACGGTGGCGACATGCCTGTTGAAGAATCAGGAAATATGTTGGTTTTGGCCGCAGCCATCGCACAAGCCGAAGGAAATGCATCTTATGCCGAGAAACATTGGGAAGTACTTACTGTTTGGGCCAATTATCTGGTTGAAAATGGTTTAAATCCTGAAAACCAATTGTGTACCGACGACTTTGCCGGTCACTTTGCACACAACACCAATCTTTCGATAAAAGCCATTATGGGTATTGCCAGCTATGGAAAATTAGCAGACATGTTGGGCAAAAAAGACATCGCTGAAAAATACACCGCCAAGGCTAAAGAAATGGCCGGGAAATGGGTTGAAATGGCCAACGACGGCGATCATTTCCGTTTGACATTCGACCAACCCGGAACCTGGAGCCAGAAATACAACCTCGTTTGGGATAAAATTCTTGGTTTCAACTTGTTCGATCCGGCCGTGGCCCAGAAAGAAATTGCCTATTATCTGACCAAGCAAAACACCTACGGATTGCCATTGGATAACCGCAAAACCTACACCAAATCGGACTGGATTATGTGGACAGCCACGCTGGCAAACGATCAGGAGACATTTAAGAAATTCATCGATCCGCTGCATAAAGCATTCAACGAATCGCCAACCCGCGTTCCGATGACCGACTGGTACGAAACAACAGATGCCAAACAGGTAGGTTTTCAGGCTCGTTCGGTAGTTGCTGGCTATTTCATCAAAATGTTGGCTGAAAAGTCGGCTAAGAAATAAGTCGAAGAGCTTTTAAGCCATCACGGCGAGTAAAAAGGCATGAATCAACTGGATGCTCCGGTGGTTCATGCCTTTTTCTTGCGGAATAATGTCACAGCTATTCGTTTATATCAGATTTTTAAGCGTTTATTCGAGCTTCAGCAATTTGGATGAGCTGAGATTTTCGGTTTGCAATTTGTAGCCCTCCGGAACTTTTACCGAGTAGCGGATCAGGTTTCCGGTGCGTTTCCATTTCAGTTCCACAGTTTCATCAGCAACCGGAATCGTGCCACTACATTCGTTCAGATTGATGTCGGTAAAGCGAATAGTAACTTCTTTTTTGATGTAATCAATCTTGCTGATTCCCAGAATGTCGCGATACAAGACGTGCCCCAGGTACGATGCAAAACCGTGGTTGCAGCTGGCTTGTGTTCCCATGTTTTCCCACAGAGTGCCGGTAATTCGGGCCATGTTGTAGAAGGAATCCTGAATCTCGTTCAGCAGTTGGTTTTGCAATCCGTAGCCCGAGAGAATGTCGAGGCGAAGGTAATTACCGATGAACGCGTTGGCTTTGTAAACATCAGGCCAGGTGGTTTTGTCATTGCGGTTGGGGCCAAATTCGCTCGTTAATTTCTTCCATAAATCGGGATAAGTGTCGGGAGTTGCCACATTGAAAAAGAAAGCATAATACTGGCAAACTTCGGTCGAGTTTTTTGTAACCTGAAGTCTTCCGTCCTTGCCGCGAACGGCATTATCAACAAAGAAAGTTCCGTTGAACGACTGTTTCTGGATTGTTTGTTTGATCAGTGCTGATTTTTTCATCCATGATTCGTTCTGATACAAACGGGCAGCGCTCGCTAAAGCCGCACTGTACAGCATGTTTGACGGGTAATTTACGTCCTGCACCAGATCGTTCGCTTTCGACCATTCAACAAAAACCCAGCCATCGAGTTTTTCAAGCAAACCATCCTGATTCTCAAATTTCTCAAAGTATTTCAGCAGTTTTTCAATCCGGGGCTTCAACTGTGCAACCAATGCCGGATCGCCTCCGCGACGGGCATAATCGTCAATCTGGATGATAAACCACAACGCCCAGTTCGGGATGAATGAACCGTTGTAATGATCTGAAGGATAACACATCGGGAGCATACCTTCTGGAAGATGAGCAAAACTTTCAGGAAGGGCAAAATTCTCGTAGAAGTTGTGGGCAACAGCCGAACGCCCGGTAAATTCTTTCTCCATGATGGCCGTAAAATAGCTGTCGCAAAGCCAGCCGGCCCTTTCGCGTGACGGGCAATCCATGAAAATATCAACGGTATTTTGCCTGAATGTTTGCCATGCCGCATTGTAAATGTCGTTTAGCTTGGGGTTACTGCACCAGAACGACGATTTTGGCTCACGCGGATAGGCATATTCGCGGAGGTAAACATCCTGAATGGTGCATGAACCCTTCAGTGCGATCATTTTTAAATACTTGAAGGTGTACGATTCGAATGATTCCAGCCGGTAATCGCCCGGAGCCAGTTCGTAAACAACGTAATTGTTTGTTCCGCCCATGTGCTTCTTGGCTTTTACATCGCCGTCGGTCAGTATTTCATCGAAATAAAAATAAAGGGTGGTTGGCTCGGTGCAGCTGACCTTCGCTCCAATAAATCCGGAAAGATTGACGCCCATATTCAATGTACAAAACTGCTTTTCTGCCAGGTGAATGGACTTTCCGGCGAAAGGAGTTGCAGTGGTATCCTGAGTTTTGTTGGCGAATTCCTGAATAGTCAGAGAGGGAATTATTTCCAGTTCGCTTTCCTTGTAACCTTTAAGCTGGTCGCTGATGTTGACCAGTGACCGGTCCTTTTTGTATTTCTCAGGTTTCTGAAGATCGATGGTTCCACTCGCAAAAATTGAAACTGGTCTTACGACCGCAAAATCGGGCATCAAAACGTGGCGTTCCAATAATTTAACGGCCGGAAAAACAGAAAGTTTTAGCGGTTCGACAGACGCAATCGAGGAAGTTCTCCATTTATCATATCCGTTGGCAACACGGTAATACTCAGTAAAGGGTCGTTGGTAGCTGTAGCGCTCCACTTTTTGCAAACGTTCTTTAATCTGGAAAGCTTCGAAATCGGTATTATTTCCGGTAGCCAGCACGACTTGTCCGCCCGACAATACTTCGGCCTGCAAAAATGAGGGCTGATCGAGTGTATAAAACGTGTTGATGTTGTATCCGGCTACTTCAACTGCCACGATATTTTCACCTTTCCGCACTTTCTGACTTAAATCGTAGTCATCTACACGGTAATACCCGTGTCCGGCGCGGGCCGGGCCATATCCCAGAAATTCGCCGTTCAGGAATACGCGGTAAAGGGTTGATGCCGTAATTTTCAGGCTAAATTTCTGACTTTTCTTTACCTGGAAAACTCCACGGAATCCAAGGGTGAGGTTCATTTCGGTTTGCCTTCCTTCGGCCCAAACCGGCAGGGCTTTTTTCATTAGGTCGTTGCCTGCAAGAGTGTTTGTAATGAATAATATAATTCCAAGCATAACGCCCAATGCTTGTTTTTGAAGTTGCTTCATGTTTATTAGTGTTCGTAATTTTCTTTTAAAGTATTGTTTATCTGATAGTTGTAAGCTATTTTCGTACTTGACGATTTGAATTGGCAGTTTTACTCTAATCAAGAATAAAATGATGATCCAAGGTAAATATGTTTTCGCACAATTGACAGAATTTTTGCCAAGTAGGTTTTTTGACGGCATAGTTGAGAAGTACAAAGGCAACAGATATGTCAAGCATTTTACATGCTGGAACCAACTTTTGGTGATGATTTTCGGACAACTTTCAATTCGGGACAGTCTCAGAGAACTGATCATTTCGTTGGATGCCTACAGACATAGAAGTTACCATCTTGGATTCGGTAAACGTATCATCCGAAGCAACCATGCAAAGGCAAATGAATCACGTGACTAACGCATTTTTGAATAACTTACCTATTACCTGATCGGTAATGCCAGAAAGAAGCTTTTGAATGATAACTTTGAAGTGAATGGCAAAGTTTACGCCTTCGACTTAACAACTATCGACCTTTGCCTGAGTGTATTCCGGTGGACTAATTTCCGCAAAGCAAAAGGAGGAATTAAAATGCATACACTTTACGACGTTACCACTCAAATGCCAGCATTTATGCACATTACAGATGCAAAAGTGCATGATGTGAAGGCGATGGACTTGATTGCCTACGAGATTGGTGCCTATTACATCTTCGACCGTGGATATGTCGATTTTGAAAGACTTTACAGGATAACTCAACTTGGCTCTTACCTTGCGATCAGGTCAAAAAAGAACATGCAATTTGAATGTTCTGAATACAGACCTGTCAATGCAAGTACGGGTGTCATGAGTGACCAGGTCGGTGTTCTTATCGGATTCTATACCTTAAAGCATTGCCCGGAAAAACTTAGAAAAGTGGTTTTTTATGATGCAGAAATGGACCGGACTTTTGTCTTCCTTTCCAATAACTTCGAACTTCCACCTGAGCAGATTGCATTGCTTTATAAGAATCGTTGGCAGATCGAACTATTCTTCAAATGGATTAAACAACACCTCAAAATAAAGTCATTTTGGGGTACCACAGAGAATGCTGTTCGCATCCAGATTTACACAGCAATTATTGCCTACTGTATGGTAGCAATAGTGCGCCATGAGCTCAAACTTAATCATTCAATCTACGAGATTTTAACAGTTCTGGGAATATCCCTTCTTGATAAAACCCCTATAAAAGAGCTCTTTAGTAAAATAGATATCAACGATGTCAAAGAACTAAATTGTAACCAACTGTCCCTCAATTTATTTTAAGCGGACAGTAATGTTTTTTTGATGTTCAAATATGTGCCCAAATTTACATGTATTTGAAGGCTACCTCGATAGTGGATTTAATAACCTGAGTCATTTCTTTATGCAAATCAGAAAATATGCAGGCGTTACTCGCTATAATACCGCAAAAGGTTTAAGAGGTTGATTTAATTCAGCACATTAGTTGAATGTTAAAAGTATTGGAAATTACCCCCTTTGTAATCGATATTTTGCCGGAGAATAGGACGTTAATTTTTTAAAAATGCGTGAAAAATAGGAGGCACTTTTAAAGCCAGTTTGTTCGATTATTTCATTTTGATTCAGATCCGTTGTCAGTAAAAGAAATTGGGCTCGTTCAATTCTTTTCCGGATAATAAAGTCGCAGGGTGCCATTCCTGTTATCGACTTAAAAACTTTCGAAAAATGGTCTTTCGAAAAACAGGCCATGTTCGCAAGTTCCTTAACTTTAATGTCGCTTTTCAGATTATTTTGAATATAAAGCAAGATGGGCTGAATGTTGTATTTAAGAATACAACTCATAGTATGGCTATACCCATGTTCGATGTATCTCGAAAAAATTTGCTTAAGAATCCCGATGGTTTCCAAATGGTGACTGGCCGATTGAAAAACAACTTTCTTATTTAGCCACAGCTTGATTTGATAAACATTGGGATGATGGTGCGGCAACTGTATGTCGGGATTTACCTGAATAATACGCTCGAACAGTTTGTAATCCAGCTCCGTTGCCTTGGTTTTGTTTGCAAACGAGTAAAGGCTGAATGGGCTGATTCCATTCGGATGATCGATGCTGAAGTGAATGTAGTAGTGGCTCAACCCTGCCCCAAAATGATAGGTGCAGAACGTAAAACTTGGAATCAGGTAAAGGTATCCGGGTTCTAGTATTATCCTATCATGTCCGATGACTAAATGACCTTCGCCTTCGGTAACCAGGTACATGCGCGAAAACGGACTGATAATATCCTCGTATTTACTGTCATTGGTAAATTTCAGGAATGCAGCATTCCGGAGATGAAAGCTCAGTGATTCGCCGATAATTTCACAATACATAGTTGATACTGTTTGTGGATATCTATGCAATAATAGGTTGTTTTTCTTCACGAATCAATCAGCCGACGAATATTATATTTTGAAAATGTTCTTTTTGATGGAAAAAATGGCGGAAACGTTTCCGGATTTTTCAACTCGATTATGCAAATGGAGCTCGAATAACGAATGAATTAGTGTTTGAAAGATGTTTTTCGTATATGGTTAATAGATAGGTTGATATTGTTTGGAAGGAATAATTGGTAATTTAAAATGCAAAGGTTCAAAACCTCTGAATTGTGCAATTTATTGTCTGGAATGTTCAATTCTGATTGTTGCATTAAAACTAAGTTTGTAGAGTAAATTCTCGAATTAGGAAAATCCTGATTTCTGACTAACCTTTTAAACCCAAAACGGATGAGCTCAGCTATTTTGCTCGGCATTTTAATCATTGCCATCGGCGCATTTTCGTCGGGCAGTTTCAGTATCCCTTTCGACAAAGTAACCCGGTGGAAATGGGAAAATTCGTGGTTAACTTTCAGTGTTTTTGCCTATCTCATTGTACCCCTGATTATTTGCCTGATCGTTGCTCCCAATTTTCCGGCCATCTATCAAACAATTCCAGCAAGCAACTTGTGGCTTATTTTTATTCTGGGTGCAGTTTATGGACTGGCAAACCTGACATTTGGATTGTCTTTGCGATACCTTGGTGTAGCTTTGGGATTTTGTATCTCGCTCGGATTGATGATGGTCATCGGAACTCTTCTTCCACCGCTGATCGACGGACGGATGAGCAAAATGTTTGAAGGAAACGGCGGTATTCTCCTTATTTCAGGACTTATAGTTTCGTGTATCGGAATTGGAATCACAGCCTGGTCGGGTATTTTAAAAAGCCGCAAGCTCGAAAGTCTGAAAGGCGTGAAAGCCAATGCCGATTTCGATTTACGCAAAGGCCTTTTGGCAGCTTTGTTTGTAGGCATTACCGGTTCTTCGATGTCGCTGGGCTTTGAGCAGGGGAAAATGATTGCGGAAGAAACCATCAAGGCAGGCACGCCCGAACTGTTTGCCAAATGCCCTGTGTTCGTGCTCTTTTTTGCCGGATCGCTGCTTTCCACGTTGGTTTGGTGCATTTACCTGGCCATCAAAAACAACTCCCTGGGCGATTATTATAAAGGCGACTCAAAAACCCTGATTACCAATTATGCCCTGTGTGCCCTCGCCAGTTTTTTGTGGTTTATCAATTATATTTTCTACGGTATGGGAACCAGTAAACTGGGCGAATTTTCGTTTGTCGCCTGGGGAATCCTGATGTCGCTTACCATTGTTTGCGCTACCGTTTGGGGATTCTTCCGTGGCGAATGGAAAGGGATTGAATTTAATATCAAACGACTGGTTTGGCTGGGACTGGCAGTGCTCATTACCGCATCGTTTTTGATTGGTATCAGCGGATAGAAAAACAATGATACGGATTACGGGTTTCGTGTTAACGCGTTGTAGCTTAACCCGAAACACGCAACCCGCAACTCGAAACAAATAAATTGACAAGATATGACTACTTCAAGAGAACGAATTTTAGCGGCTATCAGCCATAAAGAACCCGACCGGGTGCCCATCGATTTAAGCGCCACGCCGAGTTCAGGAATTTCGGCCATTGCTTACAGCAATTTGCTAAAACATTTGAACCGACCCGAATTGCCGGTCTGGATTTACGATGTGGTTCAGCAGCTGGCTCAACCTGATATGGTTATTGTCGACCAGTTTGGTGTTGATGTTTTGGATATTGGCCGGACATTTAATGACGATCCAGCTGATTGGAGCCCGATTACAATGGCCAATGGTGGCGCAGCTTTTTATCCCAAAGGATTCAAGCCAACACGCATGCCCGACGGATCGTATCAAACCTACGACAGCGACGGAAAACGGATGCTTTCGCGGATGCCGGTTGGCGCAACATTCTTCGATCAGACTTATTTCCCGTATGTGGATGGTTATCCGGATTCCTACGATAATCTGGATGCCGAGATGGGGCGCATCATGTGGGCGCGCGATGTTCACAGCCCATGGAACCATGCAGGCGACTCTGATTTTTGGCAGAAGTTGCGCGAAAATACGCTGAAACTTCGCGCCAGTACCGATAAAGCCTTGCTGGTGGTTTGTGGTTGCAACCTGTTCGAATGGGGAACTTTTCTGCGCCGGATGGATAATTTCCTGATGGATTTAATGTGCGATCCGTACAACGTCGAAAAACTGCTCGATCAGTTGTTGATCCGTCACTTGGCAACCCTCGAAAAGGTGTGTAACGCCGTTGGCGATATTGTGGATATCATCCGGTTTGGCGACGATCTGGGCATGACTTCGGGCCCATTTATGGATGTTGAGATTTACCGCGAACTTTTCAAACCGCGTAACAAAATTTTGTGCGATTATGTGAAGACTCACAGCCAGATGCACACGTTTATTCACTCGTGTGGCTCCATTTCGCTGCTCATGCCCGACATGATTGAGGCCGGAATCGAAATTTTCAACCCGGTGCAAACCGTTGCCTGGAACATGGCGCCCGATTTTCTGAAAAAGGAATTTGGTAAGGACTGCACATTCTGGGGCGGAGGCATCGAAACAGTTGGAACGCTGAACATCGGAACTCCGCAACAGATCCGCGACCAGGTTTTTGAACGTCTCGAAATCTTCTCGAAAGGCGGCGGATTTGTCTTCAACACCGTTCACAATATCCTGCCCGATGTTCCGCCGGAAAACGTAGTGGCTATGTTTGATTCAGTGAGGGATTTTAATAACCGGAATTAAATTGTAAAATAAATATCATTGAAAATGAAATCAATAAATTCAAAATGTTTCTTACTTGTACTTCTTTTTCTGCATGTTTTTGCATTTTCTTTTGCGCAAAGTGGAGTTGCAGAGAAAAAGCTCATTGGGAACGAGCAAAAAATCGAGGAATGGAAAGATGCCCGTTTCGGGATGTTTATTCATTGGGGACCTGTTACGTTGAAAGGAACCGAAATTGGTTGGTCGCGTGGTAGGGAAATTCCTGTTGAAGAGTACGATAACTTATACAAACAATTCAATCCTGAAAAATTTAATGCCGACGATTGGGTAAGCGTGGCTAAAGCCGCCGGCATGAAATACATTGTTCTGACCACCAAACACCACGATGGTTTTTGTTTGTGGGATACCCGGCAAACCGACCACAACATCATGAATTCGCCATTTAAACGCGATGTGGTGAAGGAATTGGCCGAAGCCTGCCGCAAACAGGGAATCCAGTTTGGTACCTATTATTCAACCTGCGACTGGCATCATCCCGATTTTCCGCTGACCAGTCCGGGAGGTAGCATTACGCGCGAAAAAAGCGATCTGGACGCCTACACCACTTATCTGAAAAAGCAGGTGGGCGAACTTCTGGTCAATTACGGTCCGTTGTACGTGTTGTGGTTCGATGTTCCGCAGAAATTTGATGCCGTTCGCGGACAAAGTGTGATTGATTTCGCCCACCAGATTCAGCCCGATATCATCATCAACGACCGAACCGGAGCCAAAGGCGATTTCGATTGTCCGGAGCAGCGAATCGGTGGTTTCCAGAATACACGTCCGTGGGAAACCTGTATGACCATTGCCCGCCAATGGGCCTGGAAACCAAACGATGAAGTGAAATCATTGGAACAGTGTCTTCAGACCTTAATCCGTTCAGCCGGTGGCGATGGCAATTTGCTGTTTAATGTTGGTCCTAAACCGGATGGAAGCATTGAACCGGAACAGATTGTACGGTTGAAAGAAATGGGACAATGGCTTCAGAAATATGGATACAGCATTTACGGTACACGGGGTGGCCCGTTCAAACCTACGGACTGGGGCGTCAGCACCCGAAAAGGAAATACCATTTATTTGCATATACTGAAATGGAATGGCAATTCACCCAAAATTGCAATTCCTAATTTCGGCATGGAAATAAAAAGTTGCCGCATGGCTTCCGGAGGTAACTTGAAATTGACCAAACAAGATAAGAATTACGTGATTGAATTTGCCGGAGAGGCGCTCCAACCCATCAATACGATTGTCGAAATTGAAGTGGCTGGCAACGCGATGGATATTCAGCCAATGGAAATTGGTGCTCAATCACTTTCATACAATAAAAAAGTATCAGCCTCAAGCAATCCAAATCCACATTGGACTGGAATTAATTCAATTAACAATGGCGATTGGGCCGGACATGCATGGTCGCCGGCAAAAGAAGATAAAGAACCCTGGGCTGAAATCGATTTAGGCAAACCTGAAAAAATAAGCAAGGCCATCATTTATGAAAGCGGGCAGGCAGTGAAAGCATTTGAAATGCAGGTGCTTTCAGGTGAAAAGTGGAAAACCGTCTACAAGGGCACTACCATTGGAAGCAAGATGGAGGTTAAACTTCCCAAAACAACAACACAAAAGGTTCGTATGGTTTTAAAAGAATTCTCACAGGTGCCTGGTATATACGAAATTGTGCTGCTCTGATTTAGTGTATCTCTTTTTTGCCAGCTGCCAGCTACTAATTGCCAGCAGCTGGCAAAAAAACATACACATGAGATTTTCTAATTCTACTTAAAACATATAAAATGAAACGATTCGGACAAATTATCGGAGTTGACCCAGAACAATTTGAAAAGTATAAAGAATATCATGCTGCTGTTTGGCCTGAAATATTGGAAATGATTACCGCTTGCAATATCACGAACTATTCAATTTTTCACAAAGACGGATTGCTATTTGCTTATATGGAATATATCGGCGACAATTTTGCTGCGGACATGGCGAAGATGGCTGCCGACCCCAAAACGCTGGAATGGTGGGATATCATGATGCCGATGCAGCGGCCCGTTGAAAATAGGGCAGAAGGAGAGTGGTGGGCCAACATGGAGGAGGTTTTTCACCTGGATTAGCAAATACTATTAAGAAAAGCTTGATAAATTTATCAGAGCCAGTTCGTCGGTGCCGGAGAATGCCTTTATCATTAGAGAATTTCATCGGTTGAGTGACTGATAATTCGTTTACCTTGAAAATAGTTGTTTTGTTTTGGCTATAGAAAGTTTTCAATTTTTGAATTTTGATATATGAAAAACCTGATATTTATTATGCTGTCAGCTCTGTTTTCTTGTACTTCTCCAAAAACGGAATCACCAAAATTTCGCTTGTGGTACAAGCAACCGGCCAATGCTTCTGTTCCGGATGATAAAAACGGTTGGAAGGATGATCCTGAATGGCTAAAGTCGCTACCATTGGGAAACGGCTCGCTTGGAGCAATGGTTTTTGGCGATGTGAATTACGAGCGTATTCAGTTGAACGAAGAAACCATGTGGTCGGGTAGCCCCGACGCCAGCGATAATCCTGAAGCCGCCAAACATCAGGATAAAATCAGGCGATTGTTGTTTGAAGGAAAGTACCGGGAAGCCACGGAGCTGACCAACAAAACCCAGATTTGTAAAGGTGCTGGCTCTGGTTTTGGGAATGGGGCAACTGTGCCGTTTGGCTGTTTCCAGACTTTAGGCGATTTATGGATTGACCGGGGTCGAAATGCCGAATATCAGGATTATTACCGCGAGCTGGATTTAAACGATGCCGTTGTTCGTGTTCATTACACGCAGGATGGAGTGAAATACACCCGCGAGATTTTCACCAGTTATCCCGATCAGGTGATGGTAGCCAGGTTTACGGCCGATAAACCGGGGCAAATTTCATTTAACTGCAAAATGACGCGTCTGGAGCGATTCAAAACCTTTTCAGAAGACAATCAGTTGGTGATGTCGGGTGCGTTGAACAATGGAAAAGGAGGTGACGGACTTGAATACATGGCCCGCCTAAAAGCTGTAAATAAAAACGGCACAGTGAGCGTTTCGGATTCAGTATTGACGGTGAAAGATGCCGACGAAGTGGTTCTTTTTCTTTCGGCTTCAACCGATTATAAGTTGGAATACCCGCATTATAAAGGACGTGATTATAAAACGATTACCCAAAACAACATCAGAAAAGCTTCAGAAAAAGCATACGAAGCTTTGTTGAATGCACATATTTCCGATTATCAGACCTATTTTAACAGGGTTGACTTGAACCTTAGCAATTTGCCCGATACCATTCCAACCGACGAACGAGTTTCGCATTTCCGTGAAACCAAAAGCGATAATCATTTAACCCAGCTTGTTTTTCAGTATGGCCGCTACCTGCTTATTTCCTCTTCGCGCCCCGGAACCATGCCAGCCAACCTGCAAGGAATTTGGGGCAACAAAATTCAAACCCCGTGGAATGGCGATTACCATACCGATGTAAATATTGAAATGAATTACTGGCCGGCCGAA
>Ga0116171_10001505_pt1 | contig 23082 bp, 19 predicted proteins | sample AD_JPNHW2_MetaG_FD_89798 | JGI IMG/M metagenome (GOLD analysis project Ga0116171, IMG submission 89798) | Active sludge microbial communities of municipal wastewater-treating anaerobic digesters from Japan - AD_JPNHW2_MetaG | ecosystem: Engineered > Bioreactor > Anaerobic > Digestate | place...
GGGGAAAATGAAAGACAAAACTCGGTTCCTTGCTTACTGCGCGCTGCCGTTCGCAGTATTTTCACCGTGGCTTATATGGAATTACGCCGTATTCGGGCCGGCTTTCATCCAAAAGATTATAGGATTGAACACATCGGCCGTCAGCGGGATAGGCCCGAGTTCGGGGTATATCGCCGGGCTAGTAGGCGGAGCAGCCACGGCTGTGATCGCGATCATCGCGGTTTATTTTCTTCGCCATAAAAAGCAAGCCGCTTATCCCAACGAAATATACGAAAAATATTTTAAATATCTAAAAAACGCGCTTGGAATATTCGCCGCGTTGATATTAGCTTTTTCTATCGGTAACATCGTTAACGCGCTCAATATCCGGTGGTATCCACCGGTAAGCTCGTCTATGCATATGTACGATAATAAACCCGTCATTTTCGCGTTCTCACATCTTATTGAGATATCGCCCTTGTACATTCTTTCTTTCTGCTCGTTGTTTTTCCTGAAGGATCGTAAAAACGCGATAAACGTGTTTTTGCTGCTGATCGCTGTGACATTCGTACTATTCGGGAAATACGCATCGGGAGAGATCAGATATATCACGATCGCGACCCCGGCATTTATGATCCTTGCCGTGTACACGATCAAGGAAATGGTATCATACATAACGTCGCAAAACGAAAAGACGCGGGGCTATGTGATATTTCTACTCGTGTTTTTTCTGGCTTATGCCGTTATAAAAACGATCGGTTTCGATCTTTCATATATTATCAGGAACGATTTTATATTTTTATAAAACGGAGCGCTATGAACTGCATAATCTGCGATTATAAGGGAGAGGCAATCTCACGAATCACGCTCGGGGCGATCCCATGCGGGCGAACAACCGGTGAGTTTGTTTTTTTTAGATGCCCTAAATGCGGTTCAGACATACTGACACCTCTGCCGGACGACAGCGCCGAGGACATCTACGAGGATGAATACATGTTCCGTATGCCGTCGGAAGCCTCCGTACTTGACCGGATCATGCGAAAGATCGAATGGGAGATGTTCTACGCGCCGATATACAAAAGTGATGCTGCCTGGCTTAAACGATATACTACTCCCGGCCGGAACAGGCTCCTGGACGTCGGGTTCGGCACCGGTTTGAGACTTAAGGTTTTTATGGAAAGCGGGTTCGACGCGCACGGGATCGAAACATCGGCAAAATGTGTTGAATACGCGGACAAAGTCCTGGGATGCGACGTCAGACGGGCCCGGATAGAGGATGTGCCAGAAAGCGAAAAATACGACATAATAACCGCCTATGCCGTGCTGGAACATATAAAAGATCCCCGGAGATTTATTCAAAACCTAAAAACACATCTCGCTCCCGGCGGATTACTGCTGTTTCGAGTTCCAGTGAACGACTCCTTACAGCTCGGTATATTCAAACAAAAACACTCGTTATACCGCGAGGCCCCAAGACATGTCTGGATCCCGTCAATAAAAGCTATGACTGAATATCCTGAAAATTTTGGGCTATCGTTCCTTTCAAAACGAAGCGAGCCGATCTTAAGCGCGGCCGGACATATCGGCCTTACGCTTGTGCCGCAGGGGACATATGCGCAATTTTTGAGTAAAGGAGTTTTTAAAAACATATACCGAATTCTTGCAGCGTTATTTATGCTTGTTCCGGGCATACCAATAGCCGTTTTTGACGCGTTACGGGGTGTAGGCGCGCAGACAGATTTTTTATATAAAAACAAACAGTAGAAGGAAAAAATGGAAAATGTTAAAAAAAAGATCAATATAGCCCTGATCGGGCTTGGATGGGTATCAACTCACAGGCACCTGCCAACTATCGCGGCGGACGAACGTTTCAAGATCGTCGGTGTCATAGACAAGCATCCCGGCCGCGCGGCCGATATAGCTAAAAAATACGGCTGTTATTCCGCAGAAACACAGGATATCCGAACCGTACCGTGGATGAATGAAGTGGACGCCGTCACGGTCAGCGTTCAGCCGATGCTGCATTATGAAATGATAAAGACCGCTCTTATGTTGAATAAACACGTCATTACCGAAAAACCTTTCGCGATGACGGTGAATGAAGGGCAAGAGCTCGTGAACCTTGCCCGCGAAAAACACCTTAAATTGGGCGTCGTTCATAATTTTCAGTTCGCGTCATCGACGCAAAAAATGATAAAGGACATTGAAGACGGGAAATACGGCGCGATCAAAGCGATATCGGCCGTACAAATGGGGAACCCGGGACGAAGGCTCCCGGTCTGGTATGAAAAATTACCGCTTGGGCTTTTCTATGACGAAAGCCCTCATTTTTTCTATCTGCTCTCTAAACTCTCTCCCGGTCCGCTTGAACATATCGGAAGCGATATATTCCCAAGCACTACCGGGCTAAATACCCCGGCTCAGATCTTTATGAAATACCGAGCGAAATGCGGATCATCGTCGACCCCTGTCACAGTAAGTTTGAACTTCGAATCTCCGGTAAGCGAATGGCATCTAATGATATTCGGCGAAAAATGTCTTGGAGATATCGATATATTCCGTGACATTTATATGTGTCTTCCAAACGACGGACTACATGTAACCTCTACCGTTTTCCGGACATCCTTGATAGCCACATGGCAGCACTGGGCACAAAATATTTCGCAGGGCATCAAGCATCTTCTCGGTACGCTTCGATACGGCAATGAGATTGTTTTCGGCCGTTTCGCGGAAGCGGTTTTAAACGATACTCCGATGGAAGGAGTAGGCGCCGAGGACGCGCTCCGTATACTAAAAATGCAGCACGAAGTGATCAATAACGCGAAGTACTTGTACAAATGAGATAAACGCCATGAAAATACTGGTTGTGACACATTATTATAACGCCCACGGCGGCGGTGTGGAGATAGTAGCAGGGAATATCATCCAGACCCTTTTAAAAAAAGAGAATATTGACATCACATGGATTGCCAGCGATGTCGATAAACCTCCGGCAGTAACGTCATCTTTTCGCTCTATCCCCATGAACGCGAATAATTATTTCGAGAATAAGTTCGGCGTACCTTATCCGCTCTGGGGGCTGCGTTCGTTATCAAAACTTTTCAAGGCCGTAAAAGCGGCCGACATCGTGCACATACACGATTATGCGTATTTTGGGAACATCGCGGCTTTTTGCGCGGCTAAATTCTACAAAAAACGCATTGTCATTACCCAGCATATCGGATATATACCATATAAAAACCCGATATTCCGTATCATACTTTCCTGCGCGAACCGTACGATCGGACTGTTAATGATGCGAACCTCTTTTAAGACCGTTTTTATAAGTGAATCCGTGCGCAAATATTTCGACATGAATAATGCTTACAACACACTATTCATATCGAACGGCGTCGATAGGTCACTTTTTTATCCGCCCCATGAGAACACGCGTCAGGACATACGTAGAAAATATTCTTTACCGGAGAACGATGCGGTTTTTCTATTTGCAGGCCGATTCGTCGAGAAAAAAGGACTGCCTATATTGAAAGAACTTGCCCGTATCTTTAATAATGTCACATGGATATTCGTGGGGTGGGGCGCGATCGATCCGGAAACATGGGGGTTGAAAAACGTCCGTGTTTTTCGCCACATAGACAAAATGAAAATGCCGGACTTTTATAGAGCAGCAGACCTTACGGTCCTACCAAGCGTAGGCGAAGGTTTCCCGCTGGTCATACAGGAATCCATGTCCTGTGGAACTCCAGTAATAGTTAATCGCGAGATCATCGATGCGTATCCTCCGGCGGAAAATACATTATTCTACGCCGACCACCACAAAATAAATACGTGGGAAAATCGTCTAAAAACATTATTATCAGACGCCGCTCTTTCTCCCGACACCAGACGGCGCGTCGCGGATTTCGCCGAACAGCACTGGAACTGGGACAAATGCGCCAACGCATATTTGTCCCTTTTCACCCAGATCTAAAATCAAACATTCTTTTGCTATCTGTGAATGCAATCTCCGTACGGTCGAGCAGGCGAAACGAGAAGTCCTGCCCGCAGACGATTTCCTTTTTCTGAGAATTTTCTGACAATTTTGGCGCCTGCGGGTCTCGCCTCTCAGTATATTTCTAGATCCGCCTGTTCGAAAGTTCTGCGCCCTTCAGAAAAATACCCTGTTATTTTCGATCTCCAGGCGTTTGATGCTTCGCTGAAGCGTAAAATACTTTTATCTTTTGCGGGTATTTTTCTCAAGTGCTCGAACATTCCGAACAGGCGAAGTGCGGAATAAAATTCTCCGGGAGATAGTATTCACTCTTTCCCTTTTGTTGCAGCAATTAACCAAACGGATTTTCCCACAGATACCAGTTTAAGACTTTCGGGCGTGACATTTTTGAGGTATATTATATCTGCTAAGGGGAGAACTAAAATGCAACATGACGCTGTGCTATGGGATGAACTGAGCAACAGGGAAGTTAAGTGCCGTTTGTGCGCGCACCGATGTCTTATTCCAGAAGGGGGATTCGGTGCCTGCGGTATGAGACAAAATATCGACGGAGCGCTTTTTACATTCGCATATGGGAATGTAATCGCCAGTCACATCGATCCCGTTGAAAAAAAACCGCTTTATCATTTTTTGCCCGGGACATACACGTATTCCATAGCGACTATCGGCTGTAACTTCCGCTGTGGGTTCTGCCAAAATTGGACCATATCGCAGTTGTCACGTCGTAACGACGATGCCGACGGATATGAGTTCAGTGCGACCGACATCGTGAAAGAAGCTGTACGCAACCAATGTGAAAGCATATCCTTCACGTATACCGAACCCACGATATTCTTCGAATATGCTATGGACATCGCGGAATTATCCAAAAAAAAAGGCCTTAAGAATATATTTGTCACGAACGGATATATGTCACAGGACGCAATATCGATCTTGTCGAACCTCATTGACGCGGCGAATGTGGACCTAAAATCTTTCAGCGAAGACACTTACAAAAAATGCGGAGGATCCCTACATCCCGTTCTGGAATCCATAGGAGCCATGAAAAAATCCGGGATCTGGGTTGAGATCACAACTCTCATAGTCCCGGGAATAAACGATTCTGAAGCCGAACTGCGGAGGATCGCCGAATTCATATACAATATAGACCCTGATATGCCATGGCATATCAGTCGATTCCATCCTGACTTCAAAATGACAAAAACACCCTCCACCCCGGCCGAGACACTGGAAAAAGCGTATTCTATCGGACGGGAAGAGGGGCTCAGACATATTTACATCGGTAACATGCAGTTAAGTGCCGGAACAAATACAATATGTCCTGGATGCGCTAATCTATGTGTGGTAAGAGCAGGTTTTTCGGCCACGAGATCAAAAAGTTTTTCTGAAGACGGACGGTGCCTTAAATGCGGCACACAAATCAAAGGAGTGTGGCGTTAAATGCGCAAATTTTTTCTTTTTCTACTCATCACGATCGTTGTTGTTCTTGCGGCCGGAGGTCTGTATCTTTACAAAAATGGTTACTCATTGCTACGGGATTCTATGGAATCCATAATCAAAAGTAATCTGCCGCACTATCTTTCTATTGATCACATTGAATTTGATATGGATCGAAAAGTAATAACGGCTACAGGCTTTGCCATGAAAAATCCCGAACAGTTCCAGAATAAAAATTTCATTCACATTTCACAAATCACCTGCCATTTCAAAATGAACGGTTCGACCTTTACCGACGGGATCGAAATAACCGACATCATCGCGACAAAACCTAAAATATACATTGAGCGTCTTCCAACAGGTGAAACAAATGTTTCGGCGATACAGAAACACGTGGAGAAACAAAAACTGAAGAAAGACGCGCGTACAAGCATATCAGTCCCTGAGACTATCCCGTGGTGGAAACGATTCATATTAAAACATATGCCGGCCATTGACATTTATGAGCTTATTAAACTGTGCGATACGTTGGATATCCGGGACGGGGAGGTCTCTTTTTCGGACGGGACAATATCGCGCGACGAGCCTTATACGATCGCTCTATCCGGCGTTAACGGTTTCTTTACCATAGATTTTGCCGATAAATACAGTAAAATTAACCAGCTCTCCGGGGAGTTGGACGGCGTCCTGAACGGACGGCCGAACGAACGTGTCAGATGGATAATGCGACACGACACGGCGAACCCCAAACTGACGATGTCGAACCGTATCGAACTAAAAAACATAGACCCGACCGCTTTCGAACCGTATTACGATAAATACATCCCTATAACGATCACAAAATGCAGCGCGTCGGGGACTTTAATATTCGATTTTGATAACTCCATTCTTGGTTCGGACAACATACTTGAACTGAACGGATTGGCTTTCAAGGAACGCAGCGCCAACGAATATCAGAAATACTGGGGGGACGCGGCGCCTTCCATCGTCAATTATCTTAAATCATCGTCAGACCGGCTTATTTTCGATTTTAAGATCAAAGGAGCGCTTAACGATCTCCATTTCTATCTCGGCCCAAAAGTTAAAAAAGCCCTTGTCCAGACTGTGGCAGTGAACACTATATCAAACCTTATCGCGAAACCTCAGAACGCGGCAACACAGGCGGGAGGTGCCGCAGCTGACACGGCACAATCCAGTGCCGACGCCATACTGGAAACTATAAAGGGGATGATGAAATAATGATGATAGTTCTTATAAAGATCGCGGAATGCATCGCGGCTCTTATTGTTGTTTTCGGATTTGCCTTAATAGTGAAAAAGGATTTTTTTTCGACTATTATCAGAGCTGCACTGCATGGCAAAAACATCAGATATATTGCTGTTTTCCGGGGTTTATACGGCATTCTTCTTGCTTATGTCTCACAGGGCGCGAGATCCCCGGCGTTTGTTCTTGTGATCGGCGTGATTTTATTCCTGAGCGCCGTAGCAGTTTTTATTCTTCCTGAGGAAAGATCTAAAAATATAGTACTAAAAATAGCTGCATTAGATAGCGCGACTCAAAAAATAGTCAAAGCAGCCCCGATATTTTTGGGGATATTGATAATATGCAGTTTATGATATGTGGTATACTTATCGCGGAGGATATCATGAATAGAAAGATCGGTCGAACGCTGAGAAACCTATGTTTTGCAATTTGCATTTTCATCAGCTTGACAATACCCGCATCCGCGCTGATCGAAGTGAAAAGCTCAGCTTTTAAAGAAGGAACAATCATACCTAAAAAATATACTGGCGACGGGGAAAATGTCTCGATCCCGATATCTTGGCATAATATTCCGGAAGACACCGAAAGTTTTCTTATCATAATGGACGATCCGGACGCGCCGACTGGGGATTGGATACATTGGCTGCTCTACAACATCCCGGAAAATATCAGGTCTCTGGATGAAAACATCCCTAAGAACGCGAAATTATCCAACGGATCTATGCAGGGCATCAATGATTATAAAACGATTGGCTATGGGGGACCAACACCGCCTCCCGGCCCCGAGCACCGCTATGTAATAACAGTTCATGCGCTGGACACAACACTGGATGTTGATCCTGACGCGGACCGATCCGAAGTATTGAACGCCGCGGAAGGACATGTGCTGGACAAGGGGCAACTGATAGGTGTCTATGGGCGAAAGGCAGAATAATAAGGCGAGAATGGAAAATCGAGAATCGATTACACCGATTGGTTACGTAGGGGCGCACCCACGTGTGCGCCCAAAGAGAATCGAGAATCGAAAATAGACGATAACGTAGGGGCGGGGTTTCTCCCCGCCCAATAAAACATGTGATGTCATTCCCGCATGCATTAGGCGGGAATCTGTAAAATAAAATGAGATAATTTTAATGTTATGGATGCCCGATAAAAGCATTCGGGCATGACAGGGTTTTAGGGATTAGAAATTCGAGATTCGAAATTAGATGATTAAGGACAAACAATGCGATTATACGGTAAAAACCCGGTTCTTGAGCGCATTCGCACAAGACCCAAAACGATAAAACGGCTTTTATTGCGGCAGAAAACCGATCTTTCGGAAATCGTACGAGAAGCTAAATCTAAAAAGATTGATTTCGAATCGGTGGACCGTAATGATTTCGACAAGCTATGTGGGGATATCAACTCACAGGGCGTCATCGCCGAGGTGGATGAGTTTGAATATGCCGACTTCAATGCTATACTTCCAAAATGCCTTAAAAACGGGACAATCCCAGTGTTCCTCGATAACATCACCGACCCACAAAATCTCGGTTCAATCATTAGAAACCTCGCGTGCCTGGGCGGATTCGCGATCATTCTCCCTGAATATGAATCGGCACATGTGACCGAGTCCGTGCTACGTGTCGCGTGCGGAGGCGAGAACCATATGTGGATCGCTAAAATGACCAACATCGCCAGAGGCATGGAAGAAGCAAAAGAACAGGGATTTCACATAATAGGAACCGTAGCAGAGCCCGAAGCGGATGACATAACCACGGTCGGGATCCCGTATCCGGTGGCTTTGGTCATAGGCTCCGAAGAAAAAGGGATACGTCCGGGACTTCGTAAACTGCTGGATACCGCGGTCACTATCCCGATGCCCGGGGCTAAATTATCATACAATGTTTCAGTGGCGACATCACTTGTCTGTTACGAACTTATGCGTCGCAAACACATCAGAAAAACGAACGGAGAATAAAAATGAATGAAAAGATCATACTCGATCTTCTGGCAGAAGCCGGGATGCTGAAACGGATAAAGCGAAGCGGTTGGTGGATGATAGGCATACCGTTCGAGGAAAGCGTAGCCGAGCACAGCTTCCGGTGCGCCATGGTCGGTTACTGTCTGGCCAAAATGGAAAAAGTCGATCCGTACAAAGTCGTAATGATGTCCCTTTTCGGCGATCTTCACGAAGCGCGCATAAACGATCAACATAAGGTTGCAAGCCGTTATCTGAACACGCGCGACGCCGAGAAAAAGGCGTTTGAAGGACAAATAGAACGTTTGGATAAGAATATGCGCTCGGAATTAGCATCGATGCGTTTGGATTATGACAAACAGAATACAAAAGAGGCTCTTATCGCGCGCGACGCCGATATACTCGAGTGCATACTCCAGGCAAAAGAATACGTTGATCTGGGTTTCTCCACTGCCAAAAAATTTTTCCGCGCGGCCCCGAAACACCTGAAAACAAAAAGTGCGAAAGGCCTCTACAAAAAACTTTCGAAGTGGAACTCTAACAAGTGGTGGGAATCATTAAGCGAATTCAAACGATAGGAGGATACCCGGTGAAAGCGACCGCCGCGCAGTTAAAGGAGATACGCGAGTTGATACGCGACAAAAAATCCCGTGACGAATCGGGATTATTTGTCGCCGAAGGCTTTAAAGCGCTATCGGATATAGCCGAGAAAAGATGCGAGATCAAATACATATTGTCAGTCGATGAAGAGATGAAAAACAACCTGTCTCTCCGGGATAAGAATACACAGTTTTTTACCACTACGGTTTCATCCTTCGAAAAACTCTCAAATCTTAAAAATCCTGACGGTATACTCGCGGTGCTCAAAAAACGCGATCTTTCAATTGAGGACATTTTCACTCCTCGCAAACATTGTTCAATAACGGTCTGCGACGGTCTGCAGGACCCGGCCAATCTGGGTTCTATCATACGCAGCGCGGCCGCTTTCGGTTCTGATTTTCTTTTGATAACGGGATCATCCGTGGATATATACAATCCTAAAGTGGTACGATCCGCGTCCGGCACATTATTCGATATCGCGGTAATGCACGCCTCCTACGCGGACATTGCGCGTCTAAAGGCGGACGGATATAAGGTCTATGCAGGAAAATCTCACGGTGCGAACTCAACAGTGCTGAGCGATATCAAGTTATCTCCAAAAATGATAATCGTGCTCGGAAGCGAAGGGCAGGGAATATCCAACGAAATGGCGGAGCTGACGGACATCTGGTTCCATATCCCGATATCCGACAAGGTAGAATCCCTTAACGTGAACGCCGCGGCCGCGATCGCTCTATACGAAACCATAGGACGGGAATATCATGGATAAATTATGCACGATCTATGTTACAGTCCCTTCTAAAAAAGACGGCGTCAAGATCGGCCGTATGCTTATCCGCAAAAAGCTTGCCGCATGTGTCAATATTTTCGACGGGATGACATCGATATACAAATGGAAAGATAAAATATGCGAGGATAAAGAATCGGTAATGTTCATAAAAACACGCCATGCTCTTTTTAATAAAGTGCGTGACGCCGTAAGATCGGTGCATCCGTATGAATGTCCCTGCATAGTTGAACTGCCTCTCGTCAACGCTGATGATCCATATAAACAGTGGGTCATAGGATCTACAAAAAAAACGTAAATAAAGGGGCTTATATGGAGATTTTCACCAATCCTATCAGGGTCATTCCGGGTAATCGCCTTATTATCTCCAACTTCAAAGATTTTTTAACCAACGGGACATCCCTCGCCGATGGCGTAAAGATCAGCGGGACTACGCCCGATACCAGACGTATTGAGAACATGACACCGCCTTGGCTCCTGTGGAAAACCGAGGATGAACAGCTGACACTTGACGGAAGATGGAAGCTGACTCCGAATCACGACCTTGAACTTCACGTAAAAAGCTCTAATTATCCGGAGCTAGACGGCGAAAAGATCATTTTCAGAGGGCGCATTGAGAACGTTGAAGGGAATTCTTTTTCTTTCAGAGTTCAGCAAACTGATAATATCCTTGGCATTCGATCTGGAGTAATAACTCTTACTGGAAAATGGCAAGCCGATAAGAATAATCGCCTTTCTTTCCTCGTTTCAAAAAGTCGGAACGTCTATGACTCCCTTACTTTTGAAGGTGCGTGGGAGGTCAACAATAACAACGAGATAGTTTATAAATACACCCGCGGAGAGGGACGTTCCAGAGACAAGGAAACGCATCTTGTAATATTCCGCGGTTATTGGGACCTGCCAAAAGGAAAACTCAACTACCGCTTTGATCATTCATCGGATTCGATGTTCAGTTTCAAGGCTGAGTTCATGACGGACACGTTCTCTTCAAAAGACCGTAAGTTGCAATTCATCGTCGGGGTTTCCTATAAACAATATGACGTTTATAAGACACAGAAACGCATTATAACCATCTACGGTTCCTGGAAACTTAACCGGGATCTGAAGCTTACGTTTTCCGTCTCATATTCGAACAGGAGATCGCGCGAGTTGGAGTTCGGAATAGAAAAGCTGTTCGGAAAACATGATAGTCTCGAGATATCACTTTTAAGCAAAGACGGGGATCCGCTCGGCGTATCAGTAGAGTTTAAAAAAGCGTTCCGTGATAACGGCGAGTTCTTTCTGGCGCTTTCTCGGTCGGCAAAAGAAAGCAAGATACTCGGCGGCATCCGACTGAAATTCTGATAAAATAAATGTGCCTCAATCTTGACACATGACACTCTGACACTTAAAAAAGGATAACACATGAAAACACTTACAGAATATTTGTGGTTCAACACTCCTAACCGAAGGGATTATATTAACATCACCGACAAAGTCGCCGACCTTGTAGAAAAAAGCGGGGTAAAAGAGGGTATATGTCTTGTGAACAGTATGCATATAACTTCCAGTGTATATATAAACGATGATGAATCCGGTCTATTGCATGATTATGATTACTGGCTGGAAAAACTCGCCCCGCATGAACCTGTAAAACAATATCGTCATAACGACACAGGCGAGGATAACGCGGACGCTCATATAAAACGTCAGATCATGGGAAGAGAAGTCGTTGTCGCTATAACCAAGGGACGATTAGACCTAGGGACATGGGAACAGATCTTTTACGGCGAATTCGACGGACGTCGCAAAAAAAGAGTGCTGATAAAAATCATCGGCGAGTAAAAGAACGTATCCGGACCAAAACTCTTCTCACTACAATTCCTAACTCTCAAAAGTAGCCTTTTTAACGCCCTGTGGTATACTTCAATTGTATGAAGAAAAACCATAAAAATAAGAGTAGAGAAAAAGATATGTTGCCTATCGCTGAACCGGCAGCAGAAATACGTCCCTTCAGCCGCAGGGATATTAAGCATATGATAAAAGAAAGCCTCAAAGAAGCCCATATCGTACCCGAACTCATAGAGATTGAGGTACAAAACGGTCCAAAAGTCATTCTCAGAGGTGAGGTCGACACGAGAAATGACAAAATAACGATCATTCAGACAATACGCGATGTCCTGGGTATCCACAATGTCGTCGATAAACTTGTGATCTTTGACGCACATGACGAAATGTATGGAGACGATGATAATGGCGATATGTTAGATGATGATAACGAGACCATGGGAACCGATGACATATCCCGATCGGTTGAAGAGGGCGTTCCTTATATTCCTCCGATGGGATTTTCTTTTGACGATGACAATATGTCTGACCGAAGGAACCACAGGCGGCGATATTGACTATTTCCCCCGGAAATCACTATGATCGATCAAAAAAACAACGATAACAAGGATGATATCTCCACTGAAGGGCTTATTTTAACACCCGAAGAAATGGAAATGATAAAACAGCTTCGCACGGGTAAAACCAATGAAAAATGGTATTTTAAGACCTGGGCGATTGTAGTCCTTATACTCTGCGTCGGGCCATTTGGACTTATCCCTTTGTGGTTCAAGCCCCGGACAAAACTTATAACAAAACTGTTTGTTTCCGTTCTTGTTATAATCGGGACTATTTGGTTCGCGAAAGTATCTTACAATACCGCGACAAATTTGATAGAATACTACAAACAACTTGCGTTGTCTTTGCAATGAGCATCACAATTCGCTAAGCAGGGTTTTCCTCGACTGATACGGATAGGAATAAAGTGATCCGATCATAAAGGAGTAATAAAAAAAGGAGACACGATGTTTGGTCTTGGTTTGCCGGAAGTACTTTTAATACTAGTAATCGCTTTATTGATATTCGGCGCCAACCGGCTTCCTGAGATAGGAAAAGCGCTCGGCCGGTCTTTAAGTGAGTTTAAAAAAGGCATGAACGAATATTCAGATAAAAAGGACGATAAGAAGTAGTAAAGTATGCCCAGCTTATATCCGCAGGAACAGAAACGCTTAGACTTTCTCTGTCATCTGGAAGAACTCAGACGAAGGATACTATTTTCACTTTGTGCCGTACTTATAGCCGGCATATTTTCGTTTCTCAGATACGATCTGATCCTTTCAGTGGTAAAAGCCCCGATTGCGGGCATGGTCCCGTCCCTCATATTTTTAGGTCCGACCGAAGTGTTCACGGCCATCGTGAAAATTTGTTTCATATCGGGTATTATTCTTGCTTCCCCGTTCATCCTTTACCAGTTCTGGGCTTTTATCTCTCCGGCTATCGATCACAACATACGGGGCAGGGCAGTAATATGGTGTATCGCGGCGTTCTTCCTGCTGTTAGTCGGAGTGGCATTCTCATATTTTATCGCAATTCCGGCGGCACTTAAGTTCCTTCTGAATTTCGGCAACGATATAGCTACCCCACAGATAACGCTGGAAAAATATTTATCGTTTTTCACCGCCTTGCTCGTCGCGGGAGGAATCATATTCGAAATACCGATAATCATCGGCTTTTTGGCTGACATGAAACTCATCAATTCCCGTCTATTATCCGAAAAACGCCCGTTTATCGTGATAATTTTCCTCATTTTAGCCGCTTTTTTGACTCCTACGCAGGACATTTTCAATATGTTGGTCATCGCTGTCCCAATGATAATTCTTTATGAAATAGGCGTAATTCTGACCTTTCTTATCGAAAGACACCGCAAATAATATCTTCGACCTAACTTGACTTGGAAATCAAACTACCACATATGTAAAACCTACAAAAGTTGCTTTTACTGTGCGGGTCGGGCACATTTTATGTAAATACAAAGTTACCACGGGAGGTGTTTCATGACTGTTAGTCCTATAAAAATATATTTGCAAAATTTCTTTTTCCCAATTTTAATGTTTTTCATTATAACCATAGCTGGAGAAGCTACCAGCAGTGGAACCATCGGCGAAATGTCCGGCTTGGCGTCCTGGTATGCCGAATTTTCCCCTGGCATAAATAAGACGACTGCAAATATGGAAACATTCGACGATCAGGAAATGACCTGTGCTTCGTGGGACTTTCCGTTCGATACAATTTTAAAGGTAACCAATACCGATAACTCAAAATCGGTTTTTGTCAGGGTCAACGACCGAGGCCCCGCAAAAAGACTGTATCGTGAAGGACGGATAATTGACCTTACAATGGGTGCATTCAAAAAAATCGCCAACACAAAAAACGGCCTTATAAATGTAAAGGTAGCCGTCGCAGATGATTATTCCGTTAAAAATTAGTTGTATTTTCAATTTTGGTCATTATAATTATTGGTGTTTTCAACATTGGGATAATATAACATGAGGGAACACCATATATAAATGAATAAGCACACCAATACGAAGATCTTATATTTTCGCATCACTGTACTTTGTCTGTCGGCATTTTTTCTCACGTCGTGCGCCACGACGCGAACGACCAAGAAAAAGGAACGTGAAAAAAAATACGTTTGTCCGGTTGAAACGGAACCGATACTTGTAACTCCGGAACAAATGCGGACAAGCGCGTACCACACCGTAGCACCTGGCGAGACATTGTACCGGATCAGCAAAATGTATAATGTCCCGGTGGAATTAATACAGTCCGTCAATGGCATTAAACGCCCGCAGGACCTCGAAGTTGGACAAAAGCTGATAATACCGCAGGCCTCAAAACGCAACGATACTGTAACACTTTATCCCAGTAAAAAATGGCACTATATCGTTATACATCACAGCGCCACAGACGAAGGCAGCAGTGCAAAGTTCAATGCCGCTCATAAGAAAAAGGGGTGGGCGGGAGTTGGGTACCATTTTGTCATTGATAACGGCACCTGCGGAAAATCGGACGGACAGATAGAAATGACCCCCAGGTGGATAAAACAACTCGACGGCGCACATTGCAAGGCCGGCAGTATGAATAAGGACGGCATCGGCATATGTCTTGTCGGCAATTTTTCGGTAGACCAGCCATCTGCCGCACAACTTTCTTCTTTGGCAAATCTTGTAGAACAATTAAAAACTTATTACAAAATCCCTCCAAATCACATAATTGGACACGGACAGGTCCGTGGAGCCAAGACCGAATGCCCCGGCAAGCATTTCCCCTGGAAGCTTTTTTATCAAGACCTGTCTCTGTCCCAATCTAAAGATGGCGAGTAATGCCCCAACTGTAGTATAAAAAAATCAGTAATTTTTTAGTCACTTGTTAAGATATGAAATTTTCAGTTAAAAATATTTTGCTCTCTCCTCGCCTTATGATAAGCTTTAGTCAGACTAAGTTAAGTGCATAAAAAGTTTTTCATACTGTTCTATAAATATTTTAAAAAGTTTATTAAATGCTGGAGGCTATCATGAAGATCTCAAAATATCGCACAATTATTATCTGCCTGTTATTTTTCAGCGCATTTGCAGTCAGTATAATAAGTCCGCAACCTCTGGCTTTCTGTGCCGAAGAAACCAATCTCACAACCGACGAACAGGCCTTATTGGCTCAACTAAACGAAAAATTGAAAGACGATTCATCTCAGACCTGTACGCTGTACAATAGCGACAAAAGCATCAAAGCAGTCGGCCAAAAAATTGCGGGCAATGCGGTACTTACGTCTCAATATGAAAAACTATTTTCTATTTTTGCTGTCGGAAAGTATAGCGCATGGATGCCAACATACGAACACCGCATTGATTTTGTCACACAAACCGAAATCACGGTTCACACAGTATACACGACAACAAACGATATTTTGACATCAAAAAGTACGTCGACAAAAAATATTACTGCTAACGGAATAACAACATCCGTAAAGACGGAGGAAGAACGTTCTGATTACGTGAATTATTTATATATTCGGGATTCTGACGGAAAGGAAATCGCAATAACAACGTACATGAAATCGACAATCAAAGAATATTCCGAGAACGCGCTTGCAAAACTGACCGTCACAGAATATACGTTTGAAAATAACGTAAAAGTAAAGGCACAGTCCCTAACCACAATGTATGACTCAACAGGGGCGATAATGGGATATGTTGAAAACATTTATGTAAATGGCAAAATCGCGCAGGTCAATAACTACGACGAAAACATGACGTTATCTGGCCGTAGCGAGTACACCTACTTTGATGAAAATATTGCCACGATTACTTCATACAAGATTGTTGACGGAAAAGCCACATCAGATATCAACAAAATTGAAGCCAGAAAAAATTATGTACCTTACACGCCCTCAACCAAAGTGGTAACGACTTACTTAAATTCTGAAACCATCGAATATTTAAATGATGGAACAAAAAGACTGACTGTAACAACCTACCGTATTGAAGCGGATAAAGCCCGAATAATAGATTCAAAGAACATTTACACATATGATGCAAACAAAATGATGATCAAATTTGTCGAATACACTTATTATTCTAACGGAAAGGTTTTTCAAATAAATACATACAATAATGATACCAACAAAGTACTGTCTAGCTGTGTAGAATATTTTTATAATGAGAATGGAACAGTTTCACAGACGAATACCTATACCTATGGGGCCGAAAAAGTATTATCAAATTGTGTAAAATGTACGTATGAGAATGGAAATATCGCGCAGATCACATCATATAAAATTTTCAACGGGGAAGTAACATCGGAAATAGTTAAGGTTGAAAACCGCTATAATTATACTACCTATATAAGTGCTTCAGATAATAAAACCACGACAACATATTTAAAAACAGTCACCACAGAATGCTTAGTAAATGGCACCCTAAAAGAAACTACTATTATTTATAGTACCGACAGCGGGGTAAAAAGAACAACCGAACAAACGGTCGTCATATATACAAAAGAGGAAGTCGCCGGTAAAACCCTATCGACGATTCTCAAACAAATGGTATATTCAAATTATGTCGCATATGTACGTTCGGACAATACCGAAATCTATACAAACCTTTCATATAATATTATTGAAACCGCGACGAATAGCACAACAAAAGAAACAAATACAACCTATATCATAGTTGACGGAAACAAGAAAACTTCCACGCAAACAGTTGACACCGTCGCAAACGGAAAAATATCTGGACGCGTCACATATAACTATACAAACGGCAATTTGACAAGCATTACAACATATGCTTCCAAAGACGGTGAGATTACTTCAACGTTTAAAAAGGTCGAGACGCGCGATAATTACGTTCCATATACCTATATAAACGCCGCAAACGGTAAAGAAATAGTTACCGTAACTTATCTCAATTCCGAAGTTACGGAATATTTAGACAACGGGACCAAAAAAGTCACAACCACCAGTTATAATGTTGGATATAATCTAAAAATTACCGACAAGCAAACGGTAACGATATCTACCGACACGACGCCGTCAACAAATCTCAATCAAATGATAAGTTCATCATATACCACCTATACGCGGGCGTCCGACAACGCTTCCGTAAAGACATATTTGGATTACGACGCCACTGAATATTCCGAAAATGGAGTTGCAAAACACACATCGGTTTCCTATAAAATTGAAAATGGAATAAAAAAAGAGACGTCAAAAACCGTTGAAACATACACTTATACAGATAACGCTCTTTCTAAACATTCGACGTCTACCTATATAAGCGGAGTGATCACAACCAACCACACAGATACATATACAAATAACACAATTACATCGTCTGTGGATTCAAACTATACTAATGGCATCCTTACAAATAGGGTGACCTATGACAGAACACAAGTTCCTCCGTCAAAGACAAAAGAAGAAACATTTTCAGATTATACAACTTATATAAAATCTGACAATACAACTACAACGACTTTTCTGGCCTATACCTTGAAACAATATACGACCGACAGCGATTTCACAAAAACAGAGTATGTCTACGCAATAACAAATTCGATAAAAACATTATCATCAAAAACATCATATACCTACTCGAATGATAAATTAGCCAAAGAAACCATATATGAATACACGAACGGATCATTATCCAAGTTAACCGTTATAGAATATAACGCGGATATAGTTAAACAGACTATTTATGCGGATTATGCGCTATATTCTAAACCCGACGGAACAAGCGTTACTACATATTTCACAAAAGAAGTCTCGGAATTTACTGCCGGGGTAGAGACCAAACGAACCATCGTAAAATATGATGCCGCAACGCATGCGATAAAGACCACAACCGTTACTACAACAGCAATAACAACTGACGGTTATGATAAAACCACTACCGAGATTTTTGAGAACGGCAGTAGTTACGCTTCTACGAGAATCATTGTTTTTGCGACTAATGACAGACAAAATACGGCTGATACCGCCGTTATATCCGGTCTTGAGATACGCACTGAAACTTATTCTAATTGCGTAATAATAAAAAAGACCGCAAAATACCAGCATTTGGAAGTTGTAGATAAAATATCCGGGACAACCATCATTACCGATTATACATATGATAGTATAACCGGAGCGGAATTGTCTCGAACAGAAGTAAAATCCGAAATAACATCCGCCGGGCAAATGGTTACGACCTGCATATATACCAAGGGAGAGCTTACATCAAAAATCGTCAGCATAACTGATCCTACAGGCGACAAAAAGGACATCGTATATGATGCGAACGGTAAAATTATTTCAGGAGAGGTGACGGCATCTCAGGCATTATATGACGAAGACGGCAATTTTATCGCTAACGCTAAAATAACCGATACGTATAAAAACGGTTTTCTCATCTCAAAAACGGTAGAGTACTTAAACGATAATAACGATGTTATTGAAACCATGTCTATCGAATATTCCGAGACCGCTGATATGGTGGCAACCGGACTGGCGCTTAAATTTACGAACGAAGATAATAATAATTGTTATTTGTACGTTCAAACAGAAACCGCTTTATCCGGAGAATATACAACGGACTCAATGTTAGGCATCAGTATAAATCACACCGATCCGGTTTACATGATGTTAGGAGTTAACTACGGCACGAATATGACGGTTTATTATGTGGATGGACTACCGGCTACAGGCGACTTGAATATTGACGCAGCGACGCATTTTATAGTGTACACCTGCAGTGATGCTTCGCATATTTCCGCCGACACCGTTTTTAAAACTCCGGAAGAGCTGAAAAACAACAACTTTGTTAAATCCAGTGACGTAACTCAAACATACAATGGAAATGGGAATCTTATTACACGAACAGAAGTTAAATATTTCTACGAAAACTATAATGTCATCAATGTCGAAGGCTATGAATTTCTAAACGGCGAATTATCAAATTATTTTAACATGCAGGCAATTAACGATACGATAGCAACCCAACAGGAGATATACGATTCGCTGACTGAATATGAGAAAAATTTTGTGGTTTTCAAAGACCCGTCAACTCTGGTCAAATGGACTGATAACCTGGCGGATGTCACTATCGAAGAACTAAAAACTAATTATGCAGCAGTCAATTCAATAGACCTAACGTCATACAGACAGCTTATAGCAGACCTCCAAGGTCTACTGACCCAACAGAACAATTTATACGATCAGCTCATCAGAGATGGGGGAACCCCGGAGCAAACTCCAATAGATGAAAATTCTCTTTATGGGAAATCTTATAATGACCTAATTTCCATTATAAGCGATCTTAATACGATTATCACAAACTACAACACGGCTATTGAAACCCTGACAACAACGTCGCTGGTCAATGATATAACGGCGATCAAAGATGAGATTGCTGTGATTCTTATCGGTGACGGAGAAACATTTTACAGCCGTCGCGAACAATTCCTGCACAAGTTTTCAACAAGCGGGCTGGATAAGGATGCCTTAATCGCTCTAAAAACTCAACTCACAGAGTTAAAGGATGTAATCAGTTCCACAAAGTTACAATTTTCAGAGATAACGAACGCAGCTATTCAGAATATACAAACCACAAGTATTTCGTATTCACCAAGCGGCACGCAGTCGATACAAATGCAATATACATATGACGCCGATAGTAATGGAATACAACGAACGGTTTCTCTCTCTTTTGACTTCATATCAGAAGATGGGGAATCATCCTTGCTCGGTGTAAACTGGAGCGACATATTTTCAAAAAGCACCGATAGTTATGATTATATGTTCGGGGATAGTTATTCCGATAATGATGTAAGCGATGGCATGCAGTGGGATGCTTTCGCCAACCAAGGCGGATACTTCTATTACAAGGATGCAAGTGGCAACTATACCTATGGGATTAAAATCGAATCTACTGGTACTGACGCTGTTTTCCAACGGTGGGAAAAAGGAGAATTTTCGACATTATATATCCCATTCGACGTTAATGGTAAAATTACAGCTGACTATTTTTTAAACACCATAGTGCCATACTTTAATGCGCAAGAATCTGTTCTAAATAGTTTTGCCGAACTGGCGGGAATCGCACGAACAAGTATCCTGATACAATCCACGGTCTGCGACTCAACATCCGGTATCGTTACAATTACATGCGCAAATGGGGCACAGATTAACCTTAATGCAAAATATCAAATCGATATAAACAAAGGCTATATCATCACTGAACTATCCAATAGCATTAATGATGTAACGTCTCTGATATCTACGGTCACGGGTTTAATCGCTACCGAAAATGAATTATATGATCAAATAAAGACGAACGGGATGGTTCTGCCAGAACAGACACCTATAACAAAAACATCTACCGAGCTTGCAACGCTGAACTATGAGGATCTAAGCACCTTAAAATCAAGCATACAAACTATTATTGAAGAGTATACTGGCTCCATCGCAAAACAAACTGAGGACTTGCTAAATATCGTATCTGAGAATATCGAAGCGGCCCGTAGTATGTACCAGGGGATGGTGGATAGCGGCATGATTTTGCCCGCAGAGACTCCGATAACGAAAACATCTGACGAGCTTGCGGCAATGAATTATAGCGAACTCGCCGCACTCAACACAAGTTTACAAAGTATGATCAATGACTACAATCTATCTATTCTTAACCAAACAGCCTCATTATTAAACGATGTAATTGCCCCATTAGTGGCGGAACAGATAAAATTATACAACAATCTCATAAACGCACGATTAACACCTTCTGATCCCTTAATAACTTTGGATCAGTTAAGCACTAAAACATATGCGCAATTAAACACACTCAAATCAGAGTTAGAAAAACGCAATACCCGATATACATGGGTACTTATCTTCCGAATGGCTCAATTTTATTCAACACAGCACATCGCTGATGTTACAGAGATAGCCCAAAACGCCTATTCATCAAGCGGTTATACGTCTTCAGATTTTAAAGTATCGTTAGATGCGGATGGTAACGAATATCTCAGTGAATTTACGCTCGATATTAACGGCAAAACTGTAATTGCAAGTTTCTATAGCGATGGCGATCATTTATTAAAAAATATCGCATACAGCACCGCAACCGATGACAATATCCTGGCGGAAACATATTTGAATGAAAATTATAATGGGCAGGGCTACGGACGCATAGCTACAAAAATATTATCCGAAACCGATGCCGATGGATATATTGGATATACCTACACCTACGGCGACTCTGAATCGCCAACAATGACACAAAACTGCTACCAAACCTGTACAAGTGACACAAATTCCGCATCTGGATATACATTATCCGATCTTGACGCCACTGTAAATTACGTTTATGACACAAGTACTCTTACATGGACCGCGGTTAATAATACCAAATATTTTTATCTCAGTGGCACTGACACGCTTTGGTTAGCTCTTTTTGATGATAAATATGCAACGACCTACTCCGAGGAATTCGGTTCCGAGCACAATCTGTTCATGTTCTACTCTTATGACTATTCTGGACGAGTATCTGTACGGCACATGCGAACGAATAATCCAAATGGTGGCTTTTATTTTACATACACATATAATGACAAATATACCGATCCAGACGATCCTATGTTTTACAACCCGGAAACAATGACCACTCACGGAGCTATTACTGATATCGATTTTACTATTCGTGACGGCAAATTTGCGCTTGATATCACCGAATCAACTGTAGCGACTTTCTATTATACATACGACACAACTACAGGAAAACTTTTGTCATCGAAACGTTACAACAGTGACGGCATATTAACAGGTACCGCGACTTATTATGACGATGGCGGTTTTTATGAAAAATACTCACCAAATGATACTGCCGACGACTCATGGGGAAGAGGATTCCGTGGTTACAACGCATATGATGGCAGTGTCTCCACTAACCTTGAATATTTCAAAGGTACTACATATTCTACAAAAACACGAATAGATTCAGTAGCATGGGAAGGTACTACCTATACGTATTACAAAACCGATAGCGACGGGGATCTGGTACTTGATTCCTACGGATGGGCGGTAACAGAAGGTTTTAAAAAAGTTGATGATAACGGTTCATGCCGCGATTTTAAAGTTTATGTGATCCCAGGAGAGGGCGAAAAACGTGTGAATGTCACCACATACAGCGTTGACTATAACGGCAGTGAGTACTGGTTTTTCTGGCCGGATAGTTGCAATTCTGACGGCTCTGTTAATGTAGACTATTTTAATTTAGCCAGCACTGAAGTGACCGGCGTACGGACCGGCTATATGTATCAACACTGGTATAATTATGACTCTAACGGCAATGTCACAAATAACGGGTGGAATAAAGTTGTTATCACTGTCGACCCTGCTACAAGTTCATTCTCATATCCTACCTGCAAGTGGGGATATCAAACATCGTTAACTGAAAAACAGATGAAAGCATCCTCAGATTGGGCACATATGTTTTCAGAGGAATTCATACTGGGGTATGTTGACAAAAGTGACTCAAACAACGTTACAAATAATTCACTGCTTTACGCCGGGTTCACATTGCCGGATTACGGCGACAATACCGAAACCATGGACTGGAAATCTCTGCTTCAGGATACTATGACATTTGACGGTAACGGTATGTTAATAAGCAAAAAGATCTATGACGATGCCGATGACAGTACAAAATATTCGGAATA
>Ga0116171_10001508_pt1 | contig 23071 bp, 20 predicted proteins | sample AD_JPNHW2_MetaG_FD_89798 | JGI IMG/M metagenome (GOLD analysis project Ga0116171, IMG submission 89798) | Active sludge microbial communities of municipal wastewater-treating anaerobic digesters from Japan - AD_JPNHW2_MetaG | ecosystem: Engineered > Bioreactor > Anaerobic > Digestate | place...
CAATCAATACTGCATACTATCTCATGGTAAATAAACCCAAGGGCTACATTACAACCCTTAGCGACGAAAAAGGAAGGGTAACAGTTATGACCCTTCTCCCTGAAAAATATAAAAGATCAGGAGTTGTTCCCATAGGGAGACTTGATAAAGATACCGAGGGGCTTCTTCTATTTACAAATGACGGCGATTTGGCACACAAGTTAACCGGCCCATCATTTAAAGTTAAAAAGGAATATCTGGTGCAGCTCGACAAACCACTCGAAGAGCTGGATAGGCAGACTATAGAAAAAGGTTATTTCGTTCATCAGATAAAAACCAAAACTAAACCTGCGACAATAACAGTCACGGAAAGATCACGGATGTTTGTCAAAGTGCTTATTATTGAGGGTAAAAAAAGACAGATCCGTTATTCATTTAAAAATCTGGGGTATAACGTACTCAAACTGAAAAGAACAGGTTACGGGCCTCTTTCCCTGGGAAGATTAACCAAAGGTGATCATAGAGTGCTTAAAACAGCAGAAGTAAAACTGCTGAAGAAATCAATATCTGAATCTTAGTATCAATTTTCATTTATTAAATAATTCATATAAGGAAACTCCGCCCCTGCAAGGGCGGAGTTTCCTGTTTAACCTATGGCGTCATTCCCTTTCTCGCCGGTTCTTATCCTTATACACTCGGCAAGATCGAAAATAAATATTTTTCCGTCTCCCACGTCACCTTCAGGCGCAGCTTTCATTATAGCGGCTATAGCTTTATCCAGATATTGATCATTAACAGCTATTTCCAGTTTGATCTTCCGGAGAAGGTTATCAACTTCTGTTACACCTCTGTACACCTCTGTAACACCCTTCTGTCTTCCGCAGCCCAGCACATCGGTAACTGTCATCAGGTAAATCTCGTTTTTCTCCAGTTCTTTTTTTACTTCCTCAAGCTTGTGCGGCCGGATTACTGCAATAATATATTTCATCATATACCTCCATTATTTACGGTTATAATCAATCCATCAGAGTATAAGCTGATTCATGATGTTGTGTAAGATCAAGCCCTATATTTTCATCGCGGGCTTCAACTCTCATTCCAATAACAAAATCACATATCTTATACAATACAAAAGTGCCGATTGCTGAAACTGCAATTGCCACCATTACGGTTATAAACTGTACCCACAGTTGGTGAGGGTTCCCGTAAAAAAGGCCATCAGTTCCGCCGATTTCTTTACTGGCGAACAGACCGGTGGCAAGGGCGCCCCATATTCCTGCGATTCCATGTACGCCGAAAACATCAAGTGAATCATCATAACCGAATTTTTTCTTAACATAACTTACAAAAATAAATCCCAGGATGCTCCCTCCCGCACCTATTGCTATTGAGGCCATGGGTGTGACATACCCGGCCGCAGGAGTAATTGCAACAAGCCCCGCTACAAGGCCGGTAATAACACCAAGGGCGGTCGGAATTTTATGTGTAAGCCAATCGAGCATCATCCAGGTTATTGTTGCGGCTGCTGCTGCCGTATTAGTATTCAGAAATGCCGATACAGTCTGTCCCTTAACGCCAAGCGCGCTTCCCGCGTTAAAACCAAACCATCCGAACCAGAGAAAAGCAGCTCCGAGTACAGCGAATGGAAGATTATGAGGTGATCTTGACTGTCCGTTTCCGCCTCTCTTCCCTATAAGAATTGAGAATACCAGCGCTGAAATACCTGCTGTTATGTGAATAACAGTACCTCCGGCAAAATCAAGAGCGCCCATGCTGAACAGCCATCCGCCGGAAGCCCAGACCCAATGAGCCATAGGATCGTACACAAAAGTTGACCATAAAATAGTAAAAAGAAGAAAACCCGTGAATTTTATTCTCTCAGCAAATGCCCCGACTATAAGCGCCGGAGTTATTACAGCAAACATCATCTGGAAACAGACAAATAACTGGTGAGGAATAGTCTGCCCGTCAAGCGGTGTAAGGCCGACTCCATTTAAAAAAGCCCATTCCAGGCCGCCGATTATTCCGCCCTTGTCAGGACCGAATGCAAGTGTATAACCGAACAATACCCATTGAATGGATATCACTGACAGTATAACCATACACTGCATGAGAACAGATAGTATATTTTTTTTTCTGACAAGGCCTCCATAAAAAAATCCGAGAGTCGGTGTCATTAACATTACCAGCGCTGTTGCAATAAGCATCCATACTGTATCAGCTGCGTTAATCATTTGATTCCTCCAGATAAAATAATTTATATAAACTGATTATTGTCATCTCTCTGCGGATGGTCAATCTCTTGGATTAAAAGTACCCGATGCATGATGTTATTTAACCGCACTGTAACAAAAACCGCGCTTCCCTGATGTGCCGCATAACATATAACGGCTTAATGTTACGGATATATTAAATTTTAACATTTCATTAATATTCAACACCGCACGGCGGAGTTGTCTTATAAATATATATTCAGAAGCAAAACCCGGAGTTCCGGCTTAATAAATAAGGCTCTCTGCATCGGATAATAATTTAACTCCTCTAACTTATCTGCTGAATTGAAAAATTTACAGTACAAACGACTGATGTGAAAAGCTGCCGGCAGTAAAATCAGGATTTTTAACAGAATTGATTCACGGCATAATTTAAAAAATACAATTATTAAATATTGGATAGTTATATTTTACTAATACTTTTAGAAAGGATTATTCATAATATAACAAAAAATCGTAGACATACAAAAACATGTCTTTATAGTATTAAAATATATAATTAAATTCAAATTTGTTGTTAGGCAAAAAATCGATTACAACTCAAATACGTTTGAACAATTTTATCATAGATTTGCCTTAGAGTATTTTATTCTGATTTATGAACAAACGATTCAATGGAACTGACATGATCGATGTTTTGCTTAAAATGATTTCTCTGCAGGTGAACTCATATCAAATTAAATTTCTTATAAATGACTTTTAAAAAATATAAACTTCATCCAGGCACAATAAGAGGGGGCCGCTTATGTCTGTTTCAGAGGTAATCAATTCAAAATTTTTTTCCAGGTACAGTGATGAAGATGCTTTTACAAAAAGCTTCGCAAAGTTTCTCTTCGCTATCTCTTTCTTCTTCTTTCTTGTGATGTTCGCCCTTTTCTTCACAAACATGGAGAAAGCGGGTCTTTTGAACTCACTGATTACAAGCGGTACATCATGTTTATCCGCATCTGCGGCGATGATACTTATCGCAAAAGGACGTGCAAGATCCGCCGGAATACTTCTTGTAGTCCTCCAGACTGCCATTGTAATGCTATCCGGTTCGATGAGAACGCCGGAACTCACACTCATAACCGTTGTATTTTTTGTTTTCCCTACAATTCTGCTTGCTACTGTTTTCTCTCTCGGCTGGATACATCTTTCAGTAGTTATTATCTTTATTGCCGGCCTGATTTTTAATCTTTTAAGATTCGACCCCTCGTCGGTCGTAACAAGTCCTGAGATAATAAAAAATATGGTAACAAGAGGCACGATAATTTCAATTTTTGTATCTCTTCTTGTCTACAGTGTTGCCTACGTTACAATGCGTTCCTTAAAACTTTCACTCCGGATAAGCAGGGAAGAGACAAAAAAAAGCAATGAAAAGAATGAGCACATTATGACGCTGGTTAACACCATCCGGAATTCATACCATGAACTTACGGGAGCGATGGGAGTAACTGATCAGGCCATGGCCAATATATTTATGAATATACAGACTGAGGCTGCTACAATTGAGGAACTTGTTGCCACCATTGAAGAAATATCTTCAAGCACTACTAGTGTCGAACAGGCAACTAAAGATCAGAATGATTCAGTTAATGAACTCAGTGCAAGCATCAATTCGCTATCGGAACTTATTGATTCACTTCAGCTGTTTGGAAAAGATCTTCAGCATGAATTTATAACTATAGCAAAAATGTCTTCAGAGGGCCGATCTTCATCAGGAGAGCTCAATGAAGTTAACAGAAAAACCCTGGAAAATTCGGGAAACATACAGACTATTGCAGTCATAATCGATGAATTCTTTGACAAGATAAATCTCCTGTCACTGAACGCGGCCATAGAGGCGGCACGTGCCGGAGAACACGGAAGGGGCTTTGCGGTTGTTGCTGATGAAATAGGAAAACTCGCAGACAATTCATCAAGTGAACTGAAAAAGATACAGGGGCTTATTGATTCCAACCGCAGTGATGTTGAGTTTTCAAACTCAATAATAGAAAAAATAATCCGGTTCATAGAATCTCTGAACAACATTCTCCACACTGTCAATGGAAAAGCAATGGATACAATGACTGTAATTTCACACCAGAAAGATCTTCAGGGCGACATGATTATCCGCAATAAAAACGTTCATGACAAATCTGAATTTATAAAAGATGCTTCTACCGAACAATCTATTGCAATTCAGGAAATTGCCAAATCAATTGAAAACACGAACAGCCTGGTTCAGGAAAACACAAAAAGCGCTGAATCGCTAAATTTAAGTTTTGAAAGGATGAAAAAAATAGCCAATGAACTTAAACAGATAATGGAGGAAAACTCCTGATATTTAAGTTGATAATCCCGATTATATAAACAAATATCAGCGGAAATAATCGATTCGAATATTCATCCTTTTACCGGATGATATGGACATAAAGAAAGACCATGCAAATGCATGGTCTTTCTCATTTGATTTCAATGATATCTTATTTCTTTTTAACTGCTTTCTTAACCGGAGCTTTCTTCACTGCAGGTTTCTTAACTGCCGCTTTCTTAACCGGAGCTTTCTTCACTGCTGGTTTCTTAGCTGCCGCTTTCTTAACCGGAGCTTTTTTCGCTGCCGGCTTCTTAACTGCCGCTTTCTTAACCGGAGCTTTCTTCACTGCAGGCTTCTTAACTGCTGGTTTCTTAACCGGAGCTTTCTTCACTGCAGGCTTCTTAACTGCTGGTTTAGCTGCCGCTTTTTTAACTGCAGGAGCTGCAGAATCTATATTCCTTACAATCCAGCCTGTAACATCATTTATTACTTTTTCTCTTTCAGGAAGAGTTTCATTTATTGTTTCATGATAGAGTTTATCGAAAATGAATAACTTTTTCACTGATGAAGATGCATTATTATAAAATAGTTCTGATGCTTTGTAATCAGCAATATGATCCTCTTTACCATGGAACACAAGAAGAGGTTTTTTGATACCGGCAGCATTATTTAGACATTCCTGTCCGGCTCTTATATATTCTACAACCCAACGTGCAGTAACCTTATTATGAACTAAAGGATCATTTTCATACGCTGCTACATTATCCGCATCATGGGAAAGATCTGCTGTAGATAAACCGTTAGGGAAAGTCAGAGAACTGATTCTTGATGAAAAAAATGAAGCAACTCCGGTCTTCCATGCAGGAACTTTAAAAGCAGGTGCAAATCCGGCAGAAGAGAGTACCAGCATTGATAAATCATCGGGATAAGTCATTGCGTATTTTGCTGCAATTACTCCCCCCATGCTGTGCCCGTATAAAATCACAGGTAAACCTTTGTTCTCTTCTTTAATAAATTCAAGGAAAAGCTTAAGATCATAAACATAATCCATGAAAGAATCAATATGACCTTTTTTACCATCAGATTTTCCATGCCCTCTGTGATCAATTGCAAAGACAGAGATTTTCTTATCAGCAAAACCTTTTAAGAGATTCTCGTATCTTCCTGAATGCTCACCAAGACCATGAACCAGAATTACTACTGCTTTAGCCTTCTCTGCAACCCATTTCTGAAAAAAAATCTCAATTCCGCCTTTACCAGTAAAACTCCCGGTCTCATGATTATATGATTTCATAAACAAACTCCTTTTATACTTTCATTGTGTTTATAAGAATACAGAATTACCGGCTTGTCAATTAAATATCTTTTCTTTCAATAAATCTTGGCATAATTGATAAAAAAAATAAATTTCGTGATCTCAACTAGCGGGGTGTTGATGAAAATATGTTTTTTACTTCTCTCCGGAAGAGAGAGTATCCGGAATTGCAGATGGAGAATAACAGATCTGAATTTTTTATATCGCCTTGATGGGTCCATGAATGGTCCCTTCAATGAATTGTTTCACATAAGGATTATCACTTTTTCTTATTTCGTCATCAGTACCGGTAAATATTATTTCTCCTTCATAAAGCATGGCAATTCTATCCGCTATTCTATAAGCAGAAGTCATATCGTGAGTTACAACTACTGATGTCATCCCGAAGGTATCCCTCATTTTAATAATAAGCCTGTCGACTACACCTGCGGTTATCGGATCAACACCGGTTGTAGGTTCATCATAAAGCATTACTTCGGGCCTTACAGCTATTGACCGGGCGAGTCCGGCACGTTTCTGCATTCCTCCGGAGAGTTCTGAAGGCCGTTTATCACCTGCTCCCGATAAACCCACCTGTGTTAAAGACTCCTCGACTATTATTTTAATTTCTTCCTCATCAAGACCGCGTCTTCGTAAACCGAATGCCACATTGTCGAAAATATTCATTGAATCAAAAAGTGCCGCACCCTGGAATAAAATCCCGTATTTTGATATGATTTCACGTTTAATTTCTTTCTTATTTCCTGTCATAGTGATGCCGTCAACAGCTATTGAGCCTTTATCCGGCTCAATGATTCCAACAAGATGCTTCAGAATGACAGATTTCCCGGAACCGCTCTTCCCGATAATGCAGAGTATTTCCCCCTTCTCGACAGAAAGGTTAACACCGCGGAGAACAGACTTCTCCCCGAAACTTTTATGCATATTTTCAATATTTATTTTTATCATTGAAGCCGGTCCTTTATTGCCAAAGTGATCTCTATCCGCATTAACCGGATGTCCGGACAGCCGGTTCCCGTAAAATCAGCTGATAGATTTAAAAACACCATCGGTTTTAAATTGTCAATTATAATGAAACTAAAAATTCTCTGAATTAAAACTAATCGTAATAATTTATTTGCAGGATATAAAGTCGTGCTCTTTTATTTTTATCTATAAAAATAACTTGATAGTGTTTCTGAAAGATTTTAACATTATCTCTATGAAAAATAATTATTATCCGGCTGTCCTTATAATAATATCATTTATTATTTTATCATGCTGTACAGAAGAAAAACAACTCTACGGGACATGGGAGAGTATTCTCATTGAAAATAATTCTCCCCTCTTTTCAAAAACTCTCCCGTCCTCTGTAAAAGGGGAAGTAGTTCTTGAGCTGACCAAAGACAGGAAATTCACATGGATTAATAAAAACGAAAAATTAAATTTATCCGGGAAATACATCCCCGTTGAAAACAAAATAATTTTCAGTATTGAAGGGGAGATTAAACCTCTTGAAGTTGAATTCAGGCTGCAGAATGACAAGCTGATTATTATTACTGAAGATGAATTTAAATTTTCATTTATAAAGAATGATTAATTGTTGTTTTTTTGATGCTTATAATTATTTATAAGTTTTATAAAACATTTCAGCGGAGATATTATGAATTCGATATACTTAAAGCTCAGAGAACGCCTTGATACATATTCTTTCGGTTTTCCTGCAACTCAATCCGGTGTTGAAATTACACTTCTGAAAAAGCTCTTCAGCGAAAGTGATGCCGAATTTTTTCTCAACCTGTCACAAAAGCTCGAAAGTGCTGAAGATATAGCTTCAAGGCTCAATCTCCCATCCGATAAAATTAAAGAAAGGCTGGAGGAGATGTCCGGCCGGGGACTTCTTTTCAGGCAGGAGTCTGACGGCAAATGCAGGTATGGCGCAATTCCGTTTATGCACGGTATAGCCGAATTCCAGGTTAGAAGAATCGACAAAGAACTGTCATCTCTTCTTGGCCGGTATTTCGAAGAAGGATTCAACAAAAATATTGCTGATAACGCTGAACTTTTTCTGCGCGTTATTCCGGTACAGAAATATATTGATATTGAACATCACATAGCGTCCTATAATGATGTATCCGCAATACTCGACAAGGTTGATGTGATAGCAGTCACAGATTGCCTCTGCAGAAAACAGAAAAAGTTTACCGGCGCGGGATGTTCCAGGCCGTCAGAGACATGTTTCATGTTCGGTTCCATGGCCCAATACTATATTGACAATAAACTGGGAAGAAAAATAAACAAAGATGAAGCTTTAAAAATTGTAGCAGAAGCTCAGAAATCAGGCCTGGTAACACAGCCTGGAACTTCGCAGAACCCTGCGGGAATGTGCAACTGCTGCGGAGACTGCTGTGCCGTTCTTGGAGCGATTAAAAAATATCCTAATCCTGCAGAGATCGTATTCACAAACTATTTTTCATCAATTGTCAAAGATAACTGCACGGGCTGCGGAGCATGTATTGATATCTGCCCTATGGAGGCTATTCAGTTATCGGATTCAGGAACAGCAGAAGTTAATCTTACACGCTGCATCGGCTGCGGACTTTGCCTTATTGCATGCAATTTTGATGCTGTGAAACTTAATGAAAAAGCTGATGCAAAGAAAAAGGAAGTTCCGGCAAACACAAGAGACCAGATGATAAAGATGGCGCAAAGAAGAGGATTGATATAAGATTCTCCAAATTTTACTTTTTTAACAGTAACCGGCAATTGTATTGCATGTCATTCCATGAAGAAGGGAATCCGCTTTTTTTGGAAAAAACCTGGATTTCCTCCTTCGGGAGAATAACATTTAAAACACCGCCCGGATTTTTATAAAAAATTGCTCGACATGAATAATTTGCAGCTCTGTAATGCTACCCTGTAATTATAAAGCTCTCCTGGATAAAATATTTTTATTCCAGGATGAAGATAAAAATTTAATTTAAAGGCCTGTATAATGAAACAATATAAAAAAGATTTCATAAACTTTCTTCTTGAAAGTAATTCTCTTAAATTCGGTGAATTTACACTTAAATCAGGAAGACTCTCTCCGTATTTTCTCAATACCGGAATGCTTCACACTGGCGAAGCGATAAACCGGCTCGGCAGTTTCTATGCCAGCACAATAGCAGACAACATCAAAAGTGAATATACATCAATCTTCGGGCCTGCATACAAAGGCATACCGCTTGCAATCGCGGCAGTTAACTCTCTATTTACCGAACATAAAATAAATGTCCATTATTCATTTAACAGAAAAGAAGCTAAAGACCATGGCGATATGGGACTTATAGTGGGGAAACCTCTTTCAGAAAATGACAGTGTAATCATAGTAGATGATGTAATCACCGCAGGAACTGCCGTGAGAGAAACCATTGATATTCTTGAAAAACAGGGTAATCCGAAAATCTCCGCTGTAATTGTCTCGGTCGACAGAATGGAAAAAGGTACGGGTGAAAAATCAGCAATTCAGGAGATTTCTGAATCAACAGGTATTACTTTTTACCCTATCGTAAACATTCTGGATATTATCGAGTTTCTTAATGATTCCGCCCTGAGAGAAAAATTCGGAATAAGCAGCGAAATGATAACAAAAATGGAAGAGTACCGGTCACGATACGGAGTAGCGTAACTGCAGGGACACTCCACATGTGTTTCTGCTTCCTGAAAGTAGATCTCTGTAAACCGGAAAAAATATATGAAGCTGCTCAGTGAACCTCTTGTAAGTGAAGAATCTCCCTGCTCCTACATCGAAGGAAGGAACTGGCGTTTTACATATTTTTTCGCACTCGAGGTAACCTCAGAAGAACTTGATATAATTCTCTCCAAAGGGTGGAGAAAATTCGGCATGTACTATTTCAAACCTGTCTGCAGGGATTGCAGAAGATGTATTCCCATAAGAGTAAAAACAGATGAATTCATTCTATCAAAAAGTCAAAGGCGTGTGCTCCGGGATTGCAGAGAAATCCGTGTGGAATTTAAGGAACTTGAATGCAGGGATGAAATATTCGAAATTTATGAAGACCATTCTCTTAGCAGGTTCAACAAAACCTCGGACTATGAAGACTTCCACACCTCATTCTATACACAATCGTGCCCAACTATACAATCTGAATACTACATTGACGGCAAACTGGCCGGTGTCGGTTTTATTGATGTTTCTCTAAACGCCCTGAGCAGTATTTATTTTATTTACAGGAATGAGTATACTAAATTCAGGCTGGGAACATTCAGCGCACTGAAGGAATCCGAATATGCCCTCTCCCTTGGACTTAAACATTACTATCTGGGATATTATATTGAAAATAATTCAAGTATGTCCTACAAAAACAATTTCCATATAAACGAAAAAATGGATTGGGACACTGGAATCTGGCTTAATGAAAATGATTTTGTAATTACTGAACGATGATGTGCACACTTCGCGTGCGCTAAGATGAGGGATGCGCGGTTTCGGCCCGCACCCCTTATGTACTTCATTTCTTTTATTTAATCTTTATAATTGAACAGATGTCTCCTGCGCTATCCGAAGCTGACTCGGGGTTAAAAAGGTCAGGTAACCACTCGCCGTCCACAATGAATTTATACCTGTAAACTCCCGCAGGAAGCCTTTTTTCCAGTCTCCATATGCCGTCTGTTCCGCGTTTCATTACATCATGTTCGGGATTCCAGCCGTTAAAATCTCCAACCAGAGATATAATCCTTGCGTCAGGTTTATATGTTCTGAACAGTATACTGTTTTTAGAAATAACTTTGTATGTAACAAGTTTTCCGTCAGCAGGAGTATCATTTTCGGATACCGAAACGTAGGAGCCTCTTCTGTCATCCTCTTTAAAGGCATTATACGGATCATCAGTCCACAACCCATCAACATTAAACTTGTATGCGACCTTACCGGAAAAATCATTGTTTGAAAGGAAATAGAACCATACTCCATCCTTTCCTCTGGTCATTTTTGTCATTTTCCATGATGAAAAATTTCCCGAAATTAAAACTTTTTCCGCTTTCCTGTCTTTATAGGTAAAGAGAAGCCCATCGGCAATTACAGGCTTACCCGTCGCAATATTATCTGTTATAACTACTCTGATTTTTTCAGGTGATCCGGCATTTTTTAGCTGTGTGAGAGTATAATAGTAAACTATTGATTTATCGAATGGCATTGATGATGTTAATATAACTGATAATATTATAACACTGATAATTTTAAAACCCTTCATCCATATCCTCATTTTTTAATGCTGAATTACAGTAAAAATCCCTGATCCGGTATTTTGCTCTGTACAATTTGATAATCCGGTGATTATTATTGTCTATTTTACTATTTTGGTTCAATTGTACATATTATATGTCGATATATAGTTAAGAAATATTTATAATGAAATTTAATAATTATCATTTTCTGAAGATAAAAGTTTAAACGGGTTATATTTACCGTCTTTCACGTTGGATGGAAAATATCATATTGGTAATTTTCCGCGGATTATTGAATAGTTGTTAAATTTTGATTGTTTTTTTAATTTACAAAAAATATTATATGAATTATGTCCCTTTAATAAAAATGGAAAAAGCAACTGCTCATAAAGAAGGTATAAAACATTTCCAATCCACTCCAGGGTGCGGCGGACATCAGAATTACCTCCTTTCATTAAGCAGTTCCTTGAATAATAATACCCGGAATAATTAATGGCTGTTAAAAAAGTTGAGATAAACTACACACCTGAAGAACTTTCTGAGATAAACCGTATAATTAATGTTATCACAGAAGCCGATACACCTCACGAACAGGAAGTGGTTACTAAGCCCTATGTGAAACCTCCGTTAAAAGCAGAGGCCGAGACAGTCAGCCATGACATAGAAGATATTGATTCCAATATGCCGTCCGATCTGGATTTAGATTTCGAAGAAAGTAAACCGGAAGGAAAAGGTGGGCCTGGTATAGCAGAATTATCAGATGAGGATTTATTCCATGAAGATGCCCGTGAAATAGGTGATGAAGATATTGAAGACATTACAGGAAGTATTTCCGATTTTGAAACTGAGCCGGGTTCCGAGCCTGAAGAAATACTACCGCTTTCTGATTCTGACTTGTCATTTATTGATGAACCTTCTGAAGAAGCTAAAATTGAAAATGAATTTGAAGATTTATATGCAGAGGAAATTCCTTCTGAAAAAACAAAAAAAAGTCCTGATACATTCTCTCTGGAAACAGAGGAAAATTTTGATATACCCGATCTTGATGAAATATCTTTAAGTGAATCCGCGGAAATACAGGAAGCAGAAAAAGAGGATATACCGGACATAGATCTAAGTGATCTTGATATGCCGGAAGAAAAGGGAAAAGATTACAGCGAAACAGAACCGGCAGATGAAATTTCAGATTCTTATGCCGATTTTGAAGAGCCTGCAAGTGCTCCAGAAAGCTCTGAGCCGGCCATGCTTGATGAAATTGAAGCTTTCAGTGATGATTTCGCCGATATAGATAGTATACCTGATGCTTTTGAAGAGACAGCCGCTGCTAAAAACAACGTTAAACCTGAAAAATTCAGTGATGATTTTATTGATGAGAACCATGACGAAGAGGAGACTCTGAAGATAGAACCTCTTGATGATGATATTATAGATCATTCCGAACATTACGAAACACCTGATACAGACAAAGTGAGAGGTTCATCCCCGGAAATGGAACTCTCCAGTAAAGATATGGCAAGGTTAAAAAAAGCAATAATACTTTTTAATCCTGCAGTAAGACAGGCAATCAGGGAAACCGTAATTAATGACCTTATCCCTCCTGCGGATATGAAAAAGCTTGTCGACATGATTATTACAGGAAAATCTGAAGATTCCATCCACAGGTTTCTCGAGAAAAAACTTAAAACAAGAATAGAACTTGTTGATGAAACTTCACCCAGAAGAAGAGTGATCACTTCAAGGCCGGAATACTCACTTGAAGGAAGAGAAAGACAGAAGAAGCTTCTGAAAGCAACAGGTATTTTCGGTGTCTCCATGATCGCTGCTTTTTTTATAACAATACTGTCATACCAGTATGTTTATAAACCGTATATGGCTAAAAAACTTATAAGTCAGGGGGTTGCCCTGATTATAAACAGCAGCCTCCCGGGTGAACGTTTTAACAGAAAAAATAGTTATGATGAAGCCGAAAGACTTTTCCGCGAAGTTGATGAAGAGTATATAAAAGATTACCTCTACGGTTATAATGAATATGCCAGGGCATACCTGTCAAATAAAGATTATGCTGAATCGCTTGAAAAGCTTAATAAAGCATATACGCTTGATAAAACTCATATAGATACCCTTAATAACCTCGGTTATTTCTATGCGAAAACTACGAATGAATATTTCGAATCATTGAAGCCGAATATTCAGAAGTGGTATTTTGCAGATAAAAAGGAAATGCAGGGAATAAATACAGCTCTCGATCTTTCTATAACTTTTTACCGCAGGGCACTTCTCGTTGACAGTGAGAACATCGGTGCACTCGTTGGCATAGGAAACGCATATTTTTATCAGGGCCAGTATCTAAAAGCTAAAAAGTATTATGAAGATATACTGAGAGTTGATCCCGATTCAGTCGCAGGTTACTCGGGACTTTTAAATCTTTACATAGAGAGAGATTCTTTCCCTCTTACAGCGACAATCCATGCTGAACTGCGCGAAAAGGATATGCTTGCGGAACTTCCGTCACCTCTGCTTTCAAAACTTGCCGGCTATTATCTTGATAAGAGAGCAAAGGGAGATTCAAACGTAAGAATAGATTATGGTGTAACATCACCAAGGCTTATTGACAGCAGCGACAACACTGATCCTGCAATCATGGAAGTCCTTCATGCATTAAACGACCGTGATCCGGATTATCCGCAGCTTCACATACAGTTCGCACGCTTCCATCTTGCCAGGCAGAATCTGATGGAGATGGAGAGGTATCTGGATAAAGCCCTTGCCCTCGCTCCGAAGTATTACAGCGCGCTGCATCTGAAAGGCGAGTACTACTATCAGACAAAAGAACCGGTTAAGGCATATAAATATTTAAAAGAAGCACTTGATAATTACGGCAGCCAGCCCGAGTTTACACGTGAAGAGTTTTATAAGGAAACAGAGAATCCCGGAAAAACCAATATGTATCTTGGGAATATTTTTTACTATTTCTTTGATAAAGTTAAAAGCAGAGAGGGCGCCCTTGATGATGAGATCGCCGATAATGAAATTGAGAAGATGGAGAACTACAGCTTCGCGCAGAAATTCTATACTGACGCTTTAAATTTTAATTATACTTCATCCGAATTGTACTATAACATGGGACGGATCCATTACCTCAAGGGTGAGTATTCTCTGGCTCTGAATCTCTGGCTGCACCTCTACGATGATTTTGTAAAATCTCCCGAACTTATGCTTTCGCTGGGGAATGCTTTTTACAATTCAGGAAACGGCGCAGGACCAGGCAACTATGAGGCAGCAAAAGGTGAGTATCTGAAACTCATTTCAGTTATGGAATACGAAGCGGATAAAATCAGAACTGTTGATCTCTCAAAAGTTTCGCATGTCAAACTGTTTCAGACACTCTCGTCAGCATATAATAACCTTGGAGCTGTGTACCAGAATACAGGAGAACATCAGAAACGGGATCTTGCCTACTGGAAAGCTATTGATTACGGCCAGAAGATGAACCAGGAGAATGAATACGCGCGCGTAAATCTTGCAAGATCGAACAGGGATGCCGAACCTCTTCTTGATAAATGGATTCCGTTCAGCATTGATATTTACAGGGAGGATATGAGAAACTGATACCCTGACCGTATAGATTCAGGTCAGATGACCAGTCATTCTTATGATCCTCTCCAAAAGATTATTAAAAGAATCTGCCGGTTATAATATAACCGCAACAAAATTATTTACATGACCCTCTGCATTGAACACCACAAGCCTCCATTCCGGATAACCTGACGGTATTAATCACATTCCCGGGTGAATCCCTGGAATGCACAGCGGTAGTGAAATAAGGGTGAATCCTTTAAAAAATAAAGATAATGTTATTACAGTACTGTAAAAAACAGGGAGAAAAAAATGGACTCAGAAACAATAAAAAAAATTCTTGAATACCAGAAAAATGAGATAACAGAACATATGCTTTACGGTGCACTTGCAAAAAGGGCGACAGGTAAAAATGCAGCTATCCTCAAAAAGATTTCTGACGATGAACTGAAACATTATTACTTTTTTAAAAAGATTACCGGACAGGATGTTAAGCCGGCCTGGTTTAAAATTATATTTCACAGGTTTGTATCCAGAATCTTCGGTTTTACTTTCACAATCAAAATGATGGAAAATGGCGAGGAGCAGGCAGAACATAACTACGAAGGAGTTGAAAAAATCGTTCCTGGAATTAAAAAAATAATTCAGGAAGAAGTAAAACACGAAGCGGCGCTGATGGGCCAGGTTGAAGAGGATGTTATTAAACACATGAGTTCAATGGTCCTTGCTATAAACAATTCAATACAGGAGATAACCGGAATTGTTGTAGGGCTTACATTCGCAATCGCAAACTCCCTCATGATTGGAAAGACAGCTCTAATCAGCGGCCTTGCCGCCACGCTCGCCATGGTTGCATCCGAATACCTTTCCCAGAAAGCGGATAGTGAAGATATTGACGCTCCGCGAAAAGCTGCAATCTATACAGGAATAATATATACAGCCGTCGTGGCATTTCTCGTGAGCCCGTTTTTTATTTTCTCAAACCACTTCGCAGCTCTTGGTGTTGCCATCACTGCAGTTGTTGTTATTGTTTCAGTCTTTACATTTTTTATGTCTGTAGTCAAGGGACTGGTTTACAGAAAAGTTCTGGCTGAAGTTTCAGTAATTACAGCCGGAGTTGTAACACTTTCACTTTTTTTCGGTATCGGGATAAAAATCATTTTCGGCTGAAATGCCATTTAATAATTCCGGAAACAGGGAGTAAAAAAATCTCCCTGCTATTACAGAACAATTCACCTCACAGATAATCCATCAATTCTCATCAGGCACTGTTATATAATCAGATAGAGCGGCGTTCTTTCTGTATGGCATATTCAAATCCGTCAATCAGCACGCAGAATGAAGCATAATTTATGTTCCCTGACATGCAGTATACTTTCCAGAGATCCTCTCCGTCAGTGAATATTATTGTAACTTCGACTTCGGCATTGGTTCCGTGGCGTGCATCAAGAATTTTCGCTTCATAATCGGCAAGTTTAACTTTTGTAATTTCCGGAAATAACGGGGCAAGTGCTTTCCGCAGGACATTCGCAAGTGCATCGACAGGGCCATTCCCGTTCGAAGCTTCATGTATTATCTGATTATCTGCTTCAATATGAACTGTTGCTTCAGGAGTTACGCCGTTATCAATAAGCTTGTACTCGCCGAGTACCCTGAATGGAGCTTTATAGTTATTCAGCTGCCTTGAAAGTGAGAGAATTTTTGTAGCGTCTTCAACTTTAATATTAAGCATATCTCCTCCGGCTTTATCTTAAAAGTTCACCTGTACTGCTGTTTAGAACAGAAGTTCTACCGTCAGCATATTTAAGAGTTACAGACTCACTGTTAATAGTATAAGCTGAAAGTCCATCATTTACAGGATGATGCCATATTTTTCTGCCGTCTTCCGATGCTGCCTTAATTAGAAAAAAATTATCATCACCATCGACAAAAATCAGGTAAACAGAATTTAAAAAAATACGGAACATGTATGCCTTACCGGGGATAAACCAGTTTGTGAGGCCGTCTTTTTTATTTAAAACAATAAACTGCCCGCTCTTCTCGTCTGATTCGATAGAGATAAATATTTTATCCCTATCTTCAGCCATATCGAGGATGAACCCTCCACCCTCGATTTTTCTTATCCAGAGATTTTTCCCCTCACCTTTATTTCTGCATAATAAAGTATAAGTCATATAATCATACTGCAGAAGAAGTTCAGTCAGTTCGAATCTCTGGATACTTTCTTTATTCATCAAGCACCTATAAGAATCCGCAATCCTTCATTGAATTTACAATTACAGCCGCAGCTTCATCTACAGACATATGCCCCAGATTAACAGTAATATGATAATTATTGGGATCTGTGTTATCAAACTTTACGAACTCCTGGATAAAACCATCCCTCTTGGCATCTTTATCAATTATAAGCTGTTCCGCTTCCTTGTGCGACACATTCATCCGTTTGCTTATATTTTCCGCCCTGTAGCTTAAAGGTGCCACAATTCTTACATGAAATCCTTTAACCATATCCCTGGTAATTATATTACCGGCTCTCCCCACAATTACGACATTCCCTGTTACTGCAAGGGTTCTGATTATTTCCACAAGCCTTCTGTAAACTGCCACTTGAGGAGGGAATTTGCTGAATGAAGTCTGTATAAAGTCAGTCATTTTTTTTCTGGCGCCGTCTGTAAGTGTTTCAGCAAGAGACTTGGAAAGTCCGAGATCATCCATTATTTTATCCAGAAGTTTTCTGTCATAAGAAGCCCATTCAGGTACAGGCTTATATTTTTCATTAATAAGGTGAACTATTTTTTCAGAAAGCCCGAATGCTCCCACACCATATTCTCTCGATAAAGTAACGAAAGGTTTATTTTTCTTATCAGCATGCTCCAGGATTTCAACTGCTTCGATTGCATCTTTCCGTTCTTTCCAGTATCTCACCTGGCCGTCTATATACTTCTGCATTGCCTGATGGTATCCCATACTCCATCCCCCATTTTTTATTTATTAGTTAAATATAATGAAAATAACTCTAAAAATTAATATCATTTTATAAAAATTCAAGCCTTAAATCACTTATTTATGTTATTTTTTTGTTATTATCAGTATCAGCTCAAAACTAAAATTACGGCGGGCTCTCATTAACCAGGGCTATATACCCTATATATAGAGCAAGGGGTTTAAACCCCTTGCTCTATACCTGAAATTTATTCAATACTCAATTATCTTAAAAGTGTTCCGATTTTTTCTCCCATTTTCACCATCTGCCCATCTTTTAAATCATTAAATTTAACCATACCTTCTTCAAAAAGTATAATTACAGTAGAACCGAGATTAAAAATTCCGATCTCGTCCCCTTTCTTTACCTGAGGCATTTTATCTTCATCATATATCTTCTCATTTTTATTGCGGAAAAATTTATTTGTAACAGAATGATCGTAGGAAAGGGATATCTTGCCCACATTAATCGCGCCTATTTTACAAACAGCAACCGCACCATTATCAGTTTCAATATACGTGATAAGTCTTTCGTTAACAGCAAAAAGTCCTTTAAATCCTTTAACCATAAACTCCTGAACAGTGTACAATTTCCCCGGAATGTTAAAAAAACCGGTTATTTTTCCTGAAACAGGGGAATGAATTCTATGATAATCACCTGGAGAGAGATACAGGGTTATATACTTTCCGTTTATAAACTTTTCCGCCTCAATCGACGGTATGAGGTCCCGCAGTGAGTAATCAACACCTTTTGCCTGAAGTATATTGTCGTCTGTTATATCTCCATACTGATCTACACGTGAATCTGTTGCCGCTACTACAGATTTTTTATCCTCATCAATTTTTCTAGAACCGGATTTAAGCGTTCTGGTAAAAAATTTATTCAGATTTTTAAAACCTTCCGCAGGTATTTCCGCTTCAGCAAGATTTACCCCGTATTTTACAGAATACCACGCAATAATTTTTTTCATTAAACCTTGCGGGAGGGGAATAAGCGATGTGTAGCCGAAAATTCTTGATATGAATCCCTTGGGGAGAATCTTAAAAATCAGTATCTTGAATTTAGTGTTTTCCATTAAAAATCTCCGAAAAATATTATTATACGCTGCTGAAAACATTGTTTTACAGCAGCAAAAGGAATCCTGCAGGGCTGTTAAGGAGCTGTCACCACTTAGACCCTATAAAAATCAATTTAAAATGACTATACCCTGTTTCAGAAAAAATGTCTCTATAAATTGCCTTATACAGAATTCAAAAACGATTTTATTCTTACAAAAAAACGTAATTTTAATAATAATCAAAGTCCCTTCAGCAATACAACAAAAATTTTAAATTGACATATATTTGAAGCAGTCCGTTATATATCTATTCCGTCAGGAAAATGAAAAAATGTCTATAAAGAGGTACTTAATGTCTGATAAACCCAACCTGAAAAAAACCGATCCTGATCTTTACAGAATACTTGAAGCTGAAGATAAAAGACAGGAAGATAATCTGATAATGATTGCCTCAGAGAATTATGTATCAAAGGCCGTACTTGAGGCTTCCTCATCCACCCTTACAAATAAATATGCCGAAGGATATCCCGGAAAAAGATATTACAACGGATGCGCTAATGCGGACGGAGTTGAATCCTTAGCTATAGAACGGATTAAAAAGCTATTCAATGCCCAGGCGGCGAATGTGCAGCCTCATTCCGGTGCGCAGGCCAATATGGCGGTAATGATGTCTCTCCTGAACGCCGGAGATACTTACATAGGGATGAATCTTTCTCACGGCGGGCACCTCTCACACGGTTCCCCTGTAAATTTTTCAGGAAAATATTTCAATGTCAAGGCTTATGGTGTTACTGAAGATACCAACCTGATTGACTATGATGCACTATACAAACTTGCGAAAGAAACAAAACCGAAACTTATAATAGCAGGAGCCTCGGCTTATCCGCGGATTATAGATTTCAATAAATTTAAAGAAATTGCAGACAGTGCGGGAGCGAAACTTATTGCAGATATAGCCCATATTGCAGGACTGGTGGCAACCGGAGAACATCCTTCTCCTGTAAATGTTGCTGATTTCGTAACTTTTACCACGCACAAAACGCTCCGCGGGCCGAGAGGCGGAGTAATACTCAGTAATGCGGAGTATGAGGCAAGTGTAAACAAGTTCATGTTCCCTGGAACACAGGGCGGACCGCTTATGCATACCATAGCATCGAAAGCCGTATCATTCAAAGAAGCTCTCCAGCCTGAATTTGCTGTTTACCAGAAACAGATAGTAAAAAATGCCAAAGCGCTTGCTGAAGTTCTGTTATCGGGCGGATTGAAACTTGTTTCCGGCGGTACTGATAATCACCTTATACTGATAGATCTGCGCAACAAAGGTGTAACAGGAAAAGATGCGGCAAACAGGCTCGATGCGGCAGGTATTACATGCAACAAAAACGGTGTGCCTTTTGACGATAAATCTCCATTTGTTACAAGCGGTATAAGACTTGGCAGCCCCGCTCTTACAACAAGAGGATTAAAAGAAGATGACTTCCGAAGAATCGGAAAATTAATTATACAGATAGTCAGCAACATTGATGATGATTCGGTGCTGGCCAAAGTACAGGCTGAAGTAAAAGAAATCTGCAAAGCCTATCCTACAGATTTTTTAAGGATATAACCGGTGCGAGATAAAGTTTCCCCATACTTATGCAGGATAATTTTGTTTCTTATCCTGCAGGGAATTTTTTCCCTTGGCTGTTCGACAGCAAAGCCTGTTACGGAGTCAGTGAGGTTTGCCATTATAGGAAATACATCTCCTGCTTCACCTTTTTCCGGATTTACAAAATATCTTCCTGAAGTTTTAGCTGAGATTGAAAACAGGAAACCTCAGATTATTATTCACACAGGTGACGCTTTGTATGGAGGCTCCGCAGCTGATGGAATTCTGGAATCGGATTTAAAAAGGCAGTTAAACATTTTTTTCCCCATGCTGAAAAGTCTTAATACGGCGGTTTATACAATTCCAGGTGAAAAGGATTACTATAACGGTTCCATAGCTCTTTACTCCGGACTTACAGGGAAAAAAACGGGCTATTCATTCAACTACGGATCAATACATTTCATCTGCCTGAGTTCATCCGATTCAGGTAAATCCTTTATCGATGATGAACAGCTTGAATGGCTGAAAAATGACCTTAATGAATTCCGTGATTCAAATGCAATATTTGTTTTTGCTCATCATCAGCTCTTCCCCGATAAAAAAAAGGTCAAAGTACAGGAAAAAGATGAGGATCTGCATAAACTGTTTCTTGAGTACAGAGTCAAAGCAGTATTTTCCGGATCAGAAAAAGATTATAGTACAAAATTAAAAGATTCAGTAAGATATATTAATGCGGGATGCTCCTTCACAACGGATAAAAAAGATAACAAAAAAGGTTACCGGTTTTATATTATTAATTTTATTAATAATGAAATCAGCATCGATCCCGTTAGATAAATTCTCAACAGAATCTTAGGCGGGTTGCTCCTGTAAAAGTCGCATTGAGGCCACCCATCGTACAGGAAAAAGAAACTTTTTTGTTCATCTAATAATATGCAAAAGGAAAAATATTTATGTCCAAAGAAAAAAATTTCAATACACTTGATGAGTTTATGAACGCTCTCAAAAAACTAAATATTACTAAAGTCGCTTTTTCTGAAGTAAAAGAAAGAAGGGCGGAACAAACCAAAGTTGATCTGCTGGAAGTTGTTGTAGTAAAGAAAGTTGATATTCTCTCTTATAAAGATTCAGTTATATATAAATTCAGCGACAAAGGGGAGCAGCTGGAGGCTCTTTTTGAAACACTGGTGGAAAATGGTTTTGATGTAAAAAGGATCAGCAAAAATATTACATAAGCATGTACTTCGCAGCTTTAAAAGCGGCTGTTTTCCTTTAATTCTATAAAATCTATAAAAAATCAGTTAAATGCCCTAAAATAAAAAAATCCGCCTTCATTACAAAGGCGGATTTGTATTTATTATTTATTATAGCTGAATTTAGAATGCAAGATTAAGGTGATATCTGTTTTTTACTACATTAAGAATTGCCGGTACAAGAGCCGGGTTCTTCTCTTTTGTTTCTTTGAGAATACTGATTACATCTCCCATTGTGAGTTCTATATCATATTTTTCAATTTTTTCGCAGAACTGGTTGAAATCCAACTGCTGATCGCCAAATGTAATAATGTTCCCTCTCATAATCCTCCTCCATGTGTATCATTATCAATAATTTTCATAATGATACTTATAATATAAGCACATTATATGCCAAACCTTTTTAAACTTAAAATTATTATTATTTTAATTATAAACAATACTATGGTTGGCGTTCAATAATTTGGCGGATTATGGGACATAATGTAGTGAATTTCAGCATAAACTCTTCAGAATAAGAGTTCCGTTAATATCAGCAGGAAGTTCCGGTTTAAATAATGTAGTAATTTTTAACATGCGTATCAAATTTACTACAATTATACCTTCTCCAAAATATTTTAATAAATCTTTACGGCTTAAACTCCCGAAATAACTTATTGTTTTATCAGATTTTATAATTTCTATAGAGATTTTTATATGAAATTGCTTCCAGAAGATGCACTCTTTTTAAATCACGTGATTTATCCAGATCCGCGATTGTTCTGCTCACCTTAAGAATTTTAAAAAATGTCCGAGCGGAAATATGCAGCTTTTTTACGGCATTTTCAAAAAAAACTTCATCTTCACTATTGATTTTACAGAAACGGCGGATATCACGATTTCCCATCCGGGAATTAAAACATACGGGAGAATCCTTAAACCGTTCATTCTGAATTTCCACTGCCATCATTACTCTGGATTTGATACTCTCAGACGTCTCGTTTTCCCCGTAGTCAAGAAGATCCTTATACGGGACCCGATTTACAAGTACTTCTATATCTATTCTGTCTACAACAGGCCCGGCGATCTTGTGGTAATACCGGCCGATTTTAGCTGCCGGACAGCTGCATTCAATATCGTTATCGAAGAGGTAACCGCACTGGCACGGATTACTCGCTGCAACAAGCATAAAGTCCGCAGGAAACGTCACAGTTCCGGCAGCTCTTGCTACAGTAATCTCACGGTCCTCCAGCGGCTGGCGGAGGGACTGAATTACATTATTCTGAAACTCTACAAATTCATCAAGAAAAAGGACCCCGTTGTGGGCTAAAGAGACCTCACCTGCCCCGGGGTTGACTCCTCCTCCGACAATTGCTGCTTCTGATGCCGTATGATGAGGAGCCCTGAATGGCGGAATGCGGATAAGTCCCTCGCCGTCGGGAAGCACTCCTGAAGCAGAGTGGATCATTGTCGTTTCTACAGCTTTATCCATTTCAAGCAGAGGAAGAATAGATGGGATTCGCTTGGCAAGCATGGTCTTCCCTGAACCGGGCGCACCGTAAAGAAGAATATTGTGCCTCCC
>Ga0116171_10001509_pt1 | contig 23069 bp, 23 predicted proteins | sample AD_JPNHW2_MetaG_FD_89798 | JGI IMG/M metagenome (GOLD analysis project Ga0116171, IMG submission 89798) | Active sludge microbial communities of municipal wastewater-treating anaerobic digesters from Japan - AD_JPNHW2_MetaG | ecosystem: Engineered > Bioreactor > Anaerobic > Digestate | place...
AATTTTGCCTATATGAATGCAATCAATCATAGTAATATATTTATCTGGATATTCCACCGCCCATGGGAGCCGCGCCAAGACCTGCTCCTAAACTGCCAAAATTATTCCTAAGGCTAGAACTGGTGCGGGAATTATTGCCCAAGTAGTTTGGTATAGTTGTTTTGGTAGTGCTATTCGCATTCACAGTTTTAATAACTACTAGGTCGCCTTCTTTAAGACCACTTTTAATTTCCGTTACAGTGTCATTGCTAGAGCCCGTCTGCACCATTTGCCTTTTTGGTTTGACAGTAGTAGTCATAACATTTCCTTTGACATCAATATTGGCATCAGCAGCTATCTCTACATAATAAGACCCATTAGAACCGCTTTTAAGGGCCGCATTAGGAATCAAAAGCGTTTCCGCTTTATTTTCGACAGTAATGGTCACATTGGCGCTCATACCTGGCTTAACACGCTCATCGTCTTGCTCTAAGGTCACGGTCACCCCATAAGAAACTACTCCCGAGCTTACACTGCCTAAATTATCCACTTTGGAGACTTTACCCGGAAGGGTTAGTCCATCGATAGCGTCAAAAGTTACACTGGCTGTTTGGTTAACGCTAATTTTAGTGGCATCAATTTCGTTTACATCTAGAGTGACTGTTTTGTTTTTGGTTACTAAAGTAGCGACCACGTCGCCAGAGTTAACTGGATGGGCAATTTTAGCATCTATTTTGGCTATCACGCCGTCAAAAGGTGCACGCACAAAGCAATCATTATAATTTGTTTGCGCTTGCGCTAAGGCCAATTGGAGGCTTTGAAGGTCTAAAGGACTAGTATCGTTTTCAAGCGCCTGAGTTTTTTCTATGATAGTGCGATTAGCATTGTCTATGTTCATTTGAATATTATCGATAGAGCTACGACTAGCATCTAAAGTCTGTAAGTAAGCGCTAGCTTGGTTTATCCAAGTATTCAAATTATTCTGCGTAGTTACTGCCGCCTGAGAGGCCAAAAGGTCGCTCTGGTCATAGGCAATATGGTCTGTGGCATTTTTTGCTTCCTTTAAGGCAGAGACAAGGTTTTGAGTGCTGCTATAAGCGCTATCAAGCAATTGTTTCAAGGAGGCGTAATCGCTGTTACGGTTCAATAAGCGATAATTTTGAAACATCGCCGTATATTGGGCACGGGCGGAATCAAAATCTCTGCCAGCAGTGCGAACATAATCACGAGTAGTTTCATCCTGGCTATAAATACGCTGGTCAGAAAGGAAGCCATTGGCGCTATAAAAAACATCATTAAGAGAGGAAATAATAGCAGGAGTACCCACTGTCACATTGCCCACAGCGTCATAAGCGCTTTGGTAGGCATCATGCAAGTCAGTGGCTAATTGAGCTTGATTATCTTGGCTGCTTTTTAAAGCATTTTGCAGTTGAGTTTGAGATAAGGGATTAGTCTGTTGCCATTTGGCTAAATTCAGCTGAGCGCTTTGCAGGTTATAGTATGCTTGTGTACAGGCAATCTTAGCAATAGTAGCCCCGCTCTTCACTGTATCCCCTTCCGCCACATAAATATTAGTGATATCGCCAGAAGCCTTAGCCTTTAAATCTAGTTGGTCAGATAATTCAACCTGACCAGTATCGGTTATGGTGTTAATGAATGGTCCTTTAGTAACCTTGGCCAAAGTATAAACATTAGACACTTGTTTACTTTTAACTAGCTTCACAACAAAATAACTGCCAACAAGAAGAATGACTACTAGGATGCCGATGGCTAATAACTTATGGGTTTTTATCCATTGGGACAACTTTAAAAAACGCGAATGCCACATAAAATCGTATATTTAAAATAATAATAAATTAATTATTGAGGTAAAATGCGCACAAAAATAGCCTTAATTTGACCAGTGGGAGTAGCAGTTCCAATAATAACAGCCGGGTCATTAATATGTAAATCAGTCCAAGTCAACGGTCGTCCCATCTTCACAAAGGTTGTATTTTCATCGGTTACAATAATAAGTTCTAGGTTGTCTCCGCTTTGTAAAACAAAACTCTTGTCTGGATTAATCTGAATAATGCGGCCAAAGGTACCATGGCTATTAATGCTCATCGGTCCCTGTGTTTGCCATTTGCCTGTAGAAACATTTGGAGAACCGGCAAAATTCTGCTGGTAGGCTGTTAGCCAACGACAAGCGAAACGAGCAGAATTGCGACCAATACTAACACCTAAATTAAACACCAGCAACAAAACCAAGCCAGTCAATATCCATTTAGGCCATCTGGGCGATGGGGGTGACGATACTGGCAAATCCCCGCTATGGTTAACGGGTTGATTTATATTGTCTAAGTTTTCGCTATTTTCTTTCATGAAAATGAATATTTCAAATTTTTTGCCACTGTTTGACCCTAAATAAATAGAAAGCAGCTATCACTATACCAATTAGGCATAATAGTAACTCGCTGATAATGTAACTAGGGGCTGATTCTAAGATAGCTAACAAGGCATAACTTCTAGTAGTCCAATTTGTATAAGCAAGACTGCTGGCGCTTTGGATAAAATAGAATATGCCCGTAGAAGGCAATTGTTTTAAAAACTGAAATCCGCTAGTCACAAGACCACCTAAGCTAATAACCAAGAGGCTTAAAACACATAAGCGCGTATAAAAACGTTGGCGACGGCTTCGCTTTTTCACTTCATTTAGAATAGCCGCAAGCAAAGCGGCTGGGGGGTCAAGATTATATTTTTTGATTACCGCATTCATTGTATTTTGAGTCATCGCAAAACTTGGCTATTTCCTTACATATAATACGCTCCCTGACGCTTAAAAGGTGCAAATTATTGTGGCCAAAGATGCCGCAAAATTAAAATAGCGCGTCGATACTGACTTTTGACAGTATTTAAAGGTAGTTGATTAAGACGGGCTATGTCTTGCAAACTTTGACCATCTGCGTAGGCCTTAAGAACAGTTTGGTATTTTTCTGGTAACTGCCCTAGCAATTCTTCTAGAGTGCTCAAGTCATTGAGTTTTTCTAGAAACAGGTCTGGCATTTCATCTAAACGTTGTAAAATTTCCTCTTGCTTGTTATCAGCTGAAATTGCATCAAAAGACAGGTCTCGACGCCTGTATTGTTTTCTTAGCCAATCGTTTAATACATTTTTAGCGATTCGGAAAAGCCAGGCTTTAAAACTTTTTTGCTGGTCAAACGAGGGTAAATGTTGCCAAACTTTAACAAAAGTTTCTTGCGTTAAGTCGCTAGCTACAGCTTCGTCTCCAGTATGGGCATAAATAAAATTATAGATAAGCTTGAGGTATCTTTGGATTAATATTTCTAAAAAATCATCCTGACCATTCAAGTAGCCAGCGATTAAATTGGAGTCGCTCGGGGGTTCTAATGGCATAGTTTTAAGAATAACATTTTTCCCGTGTCTTTCCTAGCAATGAAAGCAGCTCATTGTTATGAGCTGCTTTGTAACTAAATACTAATCTAGGCTGTTTTATCTTTAAGGGCGACAAAAACACAGAAACCACCAAGAATAAGCTTAAAGATACTATGCCAAAGTGGGTCGTAAGCAATCCAAAGTGCAGAAATATAATTAGATAAAATACCCCAAATTCCCATTAAAATAATAACCAATCCAACTCCTAATAATATTTTTTTGCTCATATTTATTTATTAAATTAATAACTTCTACAATAATTATATGATAGTCATATCAGAAAGCAAGCAAAGATAATCACATTGACATTATACTGGTTCACGAGTTATAATATTATCATTAGCTTTTACATCGTAACCGTAAACAACATAGTACCATCCTGATTGTGATAGATGGCTTTTTGCTGCTTAGACTACTTGATGTACGCACCTTACAACTCAAAAGGAGGATTTATGTACAGAAGAGTGATCGTAACTGTTGCTATTCTTGTTCTACTGTTTTGTTGCATTCCGGTATCAGTGGGACAACTAGCAGCTGTTCCTCAGCCTACCATCATTCTCCCTATAACTATTCAATCAAATGACGTAATAGTTTTGGGAGAAAACAGGCCTAGCGAGTATGCTTATCAAAACTGGTCATTCGAATATTGGACCGAGTCTAAGGATGTTTTTTCTGACATTAATGGTAGAAGGCCATTTCCATGGGGCGGAGAAGTTTTCGAAGGGGACATTACCTTTCTAGCGAATAAAGAAGGCTACTCCGGCCAAAGATCGTTTCAAATAGAGAGTAGTACAGCCTCAAGCCATGGAGCCATAGCCGTTCCTGATTTACCCTATAAACCAGACGTTGAATCTAATCAACTTTATTATCTGGGATGTTGGGTAAAATACGATATTACCGAAGGCTACGGTGTAAGGCTTACTCAGCAGTTTTTCTTGCCTAAAGATACATTCTATCCAACCTATGCTTGTTATGGAAAATGGCTGAAGGGTAAAAGCAACGGCTGGGTATATCTTGGCCTTCTCGTCAAAGCTCCAAAGGACACCTATAAAGGCGATCCCGTTATAGAGCTTTGGGGACAAGGTACTGTCGCTGTAGACGAAGTCTATTTCGGTCCCGCAGAAATCAAACAAGGAAACTCAGGAGGACTAACATGAGCCTTGGTAAGAAACTCGGAATCCGATCTGCCGAAGACGCGATTTATGCGCTAGCTACGTGTATTGTAGCAATTTATGTCTTCCTAATACTTGGGGTTACAATTTTCGATGTATTGGGAAAACACATTGCTTATTCCAGCAAAATCGTCGTCAAAGCACTGAATGCCCAATTCCCTTGGTTACTTCTATTGTGCATTGTTGTGATGTACGCCAGTGTTTTCATCTGGATATTCATGGGAATGGCAAGTTTCTTTTACAAAAAGAAACCCGACCACATAACCCTGTATAATGCCAAGTTGGTATCAGTTCTGATCCCAGCCCATAACGAAGAAGCTGTGGTAAAGAATATCCTCCAGGATATTCTTGGCCAAAGTTATCAAAACTTCGAAATTATTGTTATTGCTCACAATTGCAGTGACAATACCGTTGAGACAGCCAACAGCGTATGTGATTCAAGAATAAAAGTTCTTGATTATCACTCAGCCGAATCTGGCAAAGCCTTGGCTCTCAACTATGGGTTACAATTTGTGCATGGGGATGTCATAGCACAATTCGACACTGACAACAGGATCAAAGATCCATTACTCTTCAATAGAGCTATGTTCTATTTTCAAGACAACTCAATCGATGCCATTCAAGGAGCTCTTTCGACTAGCAATTCAAAGGAGTCTCTCCTGACTTTTTTGCAGGAAGTTGAGTACGACGTTTTTTCCTGCATTTCTTGGCAAGGGCGAGATGCCTTGAAACTCCCATGTTTCTTGGCTGGTACAGGCATTTTCATTACCACTCATACAATCAGACAAGTCGGTGGTTGGGCTAATTCCCTAGTTGAGGATTTTGAGCTTTTCACTAGACTCACCCTCAAAGGGAAAAAGATTATTTATGCCGACAATGTCGTGGTTTATGATGAAAAGCCGGCAACATGGTCAGCTATTATGAAGCAACGGTCTCGTTGGGTAAAAGGTCATCTCGGAGTGACCTGGAAGAACCTCGATCATTTTGGAAATTGGTTGGATTACCTCTATAGGCTCTCGCCTCTTTCCGTATTCGCTTGGTGGGTGTCCAACTTCCTGTATATCTACTATTTTCTGACTGGCCAAATCTCGACGGTAAACATCAATGGCTGGTTCTGGATAAGTTGGTCAACCCTGTTCTTCATGTTCATGGTGGTAACCACGTGGAAAAAGAGAGGTTTCAAACGAGTTTTTGCTCTACCGATCTATTGGATCTTTGGTTTCCACTGGTTGTTCGTGACCTTCTACAGTTTAGGGGTCCGATCTTGGAATGATACCAAGACTGCTCATTTTGGAAGAACAGCCTCATAGGAGGGCATCTATGCGATATCGTTTGATAGTAACGTTTTTCTTGGTTATTATTCTTGTCTCTGTGGGAGTTTTAGTAAAAATAAAACTTCCCTACACTGCCAAGGATTTCCAATACATCGCAATGCAGCAGGTAAGCCCTTCTTCAGAACACAAGATCACGGCTGTAAAAGCCGGTAAGGTGGACTATTTCAAAGGCATTGATTTCTATCCTGCCCCCTTGCCCTATGAATCTGAAGAAGGATCATTGGCTCTCGACGGTTTACTAGAAGCAAAAACTGCCAATTTCGTAGGTTTACGTTTTTTTCTTAGGGAACAAGAGCAGACATCTACCCTAGTTCTCTTTGACGTAAACCAAGACACGATTTTGGCAGATATCATTACCAGAGTTCATGAGTCAGGAAAGGGAGTTTGTCTTGAGCCTCAGATAATGATGGACACTGCAGGGCAATTTGTCGCTAACCTCAAACCAAAAAATATCAAGACTTGGTTTGAGAGTTATGATAAAGCCATTCTTCACTATGCTCAACTGGCCAACGATTGCGGAGTAGAACTCTTCTCTGTTGCCAATGAGAATAGCTCTCTCTGGCAATATTCCAGTCAATGGACCAATTTGATTGATAAGGTAAATCTTGTCTTCGACGGTTTTGTTACCGTACGTTTAAACTGTTGGTGGCAAGAGTCTGCCTTCAATGAGGTTTTAACTTACTCATGGCTAAGCCAACCTGGTTTAGACTTTGTAGGGATTTCTCCTTACTTTGATTTGACAACCAAGGACAATCCTACGGTAACGGACCTCACAGAATCGTGGACAAGTACCCAAGGTAATAGACATTGTATCAACATTCTTGCAGAGCTTACGGCCATCTCTAAAAAGTATAAGAAAAAAATTATCTTTCTAGAGATTGGCTACCGTAGTATCAAAGGTTGCTCTGCTGAACCGTGGAATGCTAGTGATTATGTACCAAGAATGTCTAGTACTAAGATCACCTATTCAGACAAAGACCAAGCGGTAGCCATTAGGGCTCTTTATGAAGTTTTTGACAAACAAACATGGTTTGCCGGAGCCTTCTGGTTCTATTGGCCAACTGCTAAACCCTCCAAACAAGACACTACGTGGAGCATCTGGACAAAACCAGGACAAGAACTTCTCCAAAGCGTCTTTACTGCACATTAGCTCAATGGGCTGATCATATAATTTAATTGATCAGCCCATTTTTATTTAATGCCTGTATTCTGTTATTTATATGATACAATAATCATACTAGTACTCCTTCTCGTATTAAGTTGCAGTAAAGAACAAATTATTTTTATGAGCAAGACAAAAAACATAATTAGCCTAGCTTGCATTATCCTAATTTTAACATTAGGAATAAGCTATTTAGTGCATAATTTTTTCTTAAATCCTTGCCGACAACCAATTACTTATTCTATTGGTGAGATAGACCCCCGTTTTAATTTAACTCGTAGTGATGTTATTAAGGCGCTAAATCAAGCAGAGGCAATCTGGGAAAAGCCCACTGGTAAAAATTTATTTGCTTATGACGAAGCGGGAAAATTAAAAGTATCTTTTGTATACGATAGCCGCCAAGAGTCTACTGTTACGCTTCAACGATTGGGTATGTCAATTAATGAGGATGAAAAAACTTACGATTCCTTAAAAATCCAATATAATGCATCACTTTCTGGCTATAATACCCAAAAACAGACTTTGACCGACCTGATTGACCGTTATAATTCAGCCAAAGCGGAATATGACAGTGAAGTCACTACTTGGAATAAAAAAGGCGGCGCTCCTAAACAAGAATACGACAGATTAAACGAAGAAAAAAACAGCTTAATGGCTTTAGCTTCCCAGATTCAATCTCTTCAAGGCGAACTGAACAAAATGGTGGATACCATTAATGCTATGGCTAATGTTTTAAACAGGCTAGCTGCGGCTCTCAATTTAAATGTCAATAAGTATAATACGATTGGTCTTGGCCAGGAGACAGAATTTCAGGAGGGAGTTTATAAAAAAGATTTAACCGGTGCGCAAATAATTGTGTATCAATTTGATAGTTATACTAAATTAGTGCGCGTCCTAGCTCACGAATTTGGTCATGCCTTGGGTCTCTCGCATTTTAATAATCCAGAAGCTATCATGTATTCTGTAAATCAAAGTGATAATCTAAACCTATCGGCTTCAGAAATTTCTGCTGTTAAGGCAATGTGCCGCATTCCATAAATTGTTTCTGCTTCATTGCGAGTGCTCTCTAATAATGATATAGCAGTGTCTTAAAAATAATTTTCTAATCAATCAATGAATTATAAAACAGCTTCGGTTTTCCCTTTGTCAGATATCTATACAAATCTCAAAAGCGGCTCCCAGGGTTTAACTGATGAGCAAGCAGAAGAATCCTTTAAAGTATTTGGACCTAATAGCTGGCGCACCACGAATACGGGTTGGTGGCGTATTTTAATAAATCAATTTAAGTCAGTCTTTGTTTATCTTTTATTTTTAGCAGCGCTTATTTCTTTCATTTTAGGAGAAAAATTAGATGGTAGTCTAATATTGGTTTTCACCTTCATCAATGTTCTGATTAGTTTTTTCCAAGAATATAAAGCCAGCCGTGTGGCGCAATTGTTAAATCGTTATATCCAATCAAATACCCTAGTATTGCGCAATGGGCAAGCAAAAGAGATACCAAAAACATCTGTAGTTCCCGGTGACATTTTAATTTTAAAGCCTGGAGATTTAGTTGTGGCTGATGCCCGTTTAATAGAAGCCCAAAATTTAAATCTTGACGAGTCGGTTTTAACTGGAGAATCCAAAAATATTAATAAAATAGCGAATGATGCCCGAACTCAGCCACAGTCTATTTTCGATGCCCAAAATATTGTTTTCGCCAGTACAGCCGTAGTGAGCGGCGAAGGATTGGCTATTGTTTTTAGCACGGGTTTAAATACTCAAGTTGGGAAAATAGTGGGACTAACTTCAATTTCTGCTAAGAAAAGTTTGTATGAAAAAGAAATTTTAGATTTTTCTAAAATTATCCTTCAGACAGTCGTAATTGCTATCTTATTTATTCTTTTGGCTAATTTATTAATCAAAGGACAAGAAAATTTTGGTAATTTTTTAGTCTTCTGCCTAGTCTTAACTATCAGTTTAATTCCAGAGGCTTTACCAGCAGTCGTCACTTTAAACCTTTCCAAGGGCGCCCTGCGCTTGGCCAAACAAAAGGTGGTAGTGAAAAGATTATCTGCCATAGAGGAATTGGGCAATATTGAGATTCTGTGCACTGATAAAACTGGCACTTTAACAGAAAATAAGCTTACTGTTGACACTATTTATAGCGAAGATAAGGAAAAATGCCTGCTCTACTCTGCTCTGTGCGGAACAGACCCTAAGGAGCCTCTAAACACTGCCCTTAAAAACCGTTTAAGCAAAGAACAGATTGCCCAGCTTTCTTCTTACAAATTATTGGAAATGGTTCCGTTTGATTTTAATAGAATGCATGAAACTACCCTGTATAACTATAATGCTAAAAATATTTTGATTATTCGAGGCATTTTTGAAACTGTTCTAAACTTGTGCGACTTAGACGAACCGACCATTAATAAATGGTTGGCTATGGAGCATCAAGCAAGCCTCGAGGGCAAGCGGGTATTGGCGCTTTCTTTTAAGCCTTTCCCCGAAAGCAAATTTGGAGAGAACGATGAAAAGCATTGCCAATTTCTTGGTTTTATGACTTTGGCTGACCCCTTAAAACCTACCGCCAAATCCACCATTGTTGCGGCCCGGAAATTAGGTATTCAAGTAAAAATTATCTCTGGGGATAGCCCGGAAGTGACTGGCGCCATTGGCAGAGAGGTGGGCTTAATTGATAATGCCACAAAAGTTATTTTAGGAAAAGACTTGGAAGCTCTCCCTGAAGAAAAATGGTTTGAAGCAGTCAAAAATCATGAAATTTTTGCTAGGATAGCTCCGGAGACTAAATTAAAAATCATAAAAGCATTGCAGACAAAATATAGTGTGGGCTATCTGGGGGAAGGTATCAATGATGCTCCAGCCCTAAAGGCAGCAGATGTTGGTTTAGTTGTTAGCCAAACTAGCGATGTAGCCCGTGAAGCAGCAGATATTTTGCTCTTGGACACTGACCTAAAAACTATTGTAAAAGGGGTCGAAGACGGCCGTATAATTTTTGCCAATATTAATAAATATATTAAATGCGCCCTTTCTAGCAATTTTGGCAACTTTTATTCTATAGCCATTCTTTCCTTGGTATTAACTTTCTTGCCTATGTTGCCGTCACAAATTCTTTTAGAAAATGTGCTTAGCGATTTTCCTTTATTAGCTATTGCGGATGACAGAGTAGATGCTTCAGAATTACATAAACCCAGAGTTTATAAAATGAAAAATATTCTTCCCTTAATTCTTCTCTTGGCTCTAGCTAGTTCCCTTATGGACTTCACTTTCTTCTTTCTCTTTCGCCATTATTCTCAAACTACCTTGCCTACATTGTGGTATTTGATGAGCCTTCTAACAGAAATCGTTTTGATTTTTTCTATACGCTCACGAAAACCCATTTGGAAAACACCCCGGATTAACAAAACCCTTGGACTTATGTGCTTATTAACCCTAATTGTTGGTATTAGCCTCCCCTATCTTTCTCTCGGGCAGAAATATCTGTCATTTGTTTACCCCCCAAGACAAGCCCTTTTAGTTATTGGCATGCTTCTAATTGCTTATGCCTTGCTTAATGAATTGATTAAAAAACTATATTATAATAAACTAGCAACAAATAATTCAAAATTAATTAATTATGCTATTAAATAATCTTGAGCTCGGCGATATAAAATCAGGGATAATAAACGTTTTGGTTGAAGTGCCGAAAGGAGGCAAAAATAAATATGAATATGACGAAACCATAGAGGCCCTCAGATTAGATAGGATTTTGTCTTCACCCATATTTTATCCCACCGATTACGGTTTTATCCCTCAAACCCTAGCAGATGATGGAGACCATCTTGATGTTTTGATAGTGACTGAATCACCTAGTTATCCGGGATGCATTTTGACAGTCAGGGTCATAGGAGCGCTTAAGATGAGCGATGAAAAAGGCACAGATTATAAGATTTTGGCTGTAGTGGAAAATGACCCTATCATGGCTAAAACATTTGATATAGCCGACCTGAATGAGCATCTTCTCAAAGAAATCAAGCATTTTTTTGATGATTACAAGTCTTTAGAAGATAATAAGTTTTCTAAGGTAGAGGGTTGGGAGAATAGAGAATTTGCTCTCCAAGAAATTGAAAGATGCGCTTTGGCGTATCAAAATAAAAAACATTAACAGAATAAAACATTAAAAAACCAACCTCTCGCGAGATTGGTTTTTTAGTTTAATAATTTTTGTATTCCTTTAGCCTGTCTACTAAATCTTGATTACCGCGTATTTTTTCTATAGCCTTGGCTTCTATTTGCCTAATTCGTTCACGTGTTACTCCCTTAGCTTCCCCCACCTCTTCTAGGGTATGCATCACACCGTCTTCTAGTCCGAAACGCATGGTAATGATTTCCTTTTCTCTTTCGGTGAGAGTGCCTAAAGCTTTCTGTAATTCTTCTTTAAGAAGGGTATTCACTGTTTGGTCCGCGGGACTAAGGCTGTTATTATCTTGCTGGGTATCCCCAATCGTATTGCTATCTTCGTCATGACCAAGCGGCTGGTCTAAAGACAAAGTTTCTTGCGATATCTTAATAATATTCCTGATTTTATCCACGGGCTCATTCATTTCTATAGCGATTTCTTCTGGAGTCGGCTCTCTTTCTAGCTGTTGCATAAGCTCATGCCTTTTTTGGTTAAACTTAGTCATCGTTTCAACCATATGCACAGGAATTCTGATAGTACGCGCCTGTTCCGCTAAGGCCCTGGTAATCGACTGCCTAATCCACCAGGTAGCGTAAGTGGAAAATTTAAAGCCCTTATGCCAATCAAATTTATCTACGGCTCGAGATAAACCAATATTCCCCTCTTGAATTAAATCAAGAAAACTTAGCTGTTTGCTGCGATTAACATATTTTTTAGCAATACTTACTACTAATCTCAGATTGGCCTGGATCATTTTTTGGCGCGCTTCTTCGTCTCCTAATTGGCATTTCTTAGAAATTTCTCTTTCTTCTGCCGCTGTGAGCAACGGAATTTTGCCTATTTCTGTTAGGTAAGATTGAACATTGTCCGGCATAGTGCGCATACTTTCGGCGCTGATAAGTTTCTCGAGCTCTTCTCGGCTAACTTCTTCTTCCTTGCTGCTATTAAGAAAATCCTGCGTTTCTACCACCTCGACATTATTCTGAAATAATCTGTCATAAAGCTCTTCTAAAAGACCAATATCATTTTCAACATTGGGTAATGTTTTAAGGATTTCAGACTGAGTAATAAAGCCCCTTTCTTTTCCTTTGGAAACTAATTCTTCCAAAATACGAGTCTTTTCATCTTTGGCAAGACGATTAATTTTCTTCTTTACCTTTTTAACAGCTTTTTTGGAAACAACTTTTTTCTTCCTAGAAGGTTTGTTCTTAGCAACCGTGGGAGCAGGATTCTTTTTTTTCTTCAAAGGGAGCTGTTTTTTTGTCTTCTTTATCTTAAGACTAGAGGGTTTCTTGGCTGATAATGAAGTCCTAGAGTGTTGCGAGGCTTTTACTACCTTCTTTTTTTTATTTTTTGTATTTGCCATAGCGCAATAGTTATAACAAAGTTAGTAATTAATTCAAGTGCCAGCATTCTTGCTCCTGACTAGCTAAGTCTTTTAATTGATTTAAGAGTTGCGCAATTTTCTCTGTCTGCGATTGACCATCAGTTTGGGATTTTTCTAACTCGGCAATTTGATTATTAATCCGACTGATTTCATTTTTAAAATATAGTTGCTTAAGCTCGTTAAGGGAAGTTTCAATTTCCTGTTTCAAATCGCACTTGGTAATGGTAAGAATACCACACTCATTTTCCCCATAAAGCTCTAATTCATCCAGCTGATTGATTAGATTGGTGTCCAATTCTTTATTTACCAGTTCTTGGTGGGAAGCTGTTTGCAGCTCTGGTGCCAAGACAATTTGGTCAATTAATGCTTGCTCCGTTGCGTCAAAAAATAAATGGTATTTTTCTAGCACTCCTATCAAATCTTTTCCGTGATAATCGCTTTTTAGAAGCAACGCTAGAGTTCTTTTGGAAAGAATCTCGCGGCGGTCAATAAGCTGGTTACTGCTTAAATTGTACTCCTCAGCTTCTGAATCGGCTTTATCTGCTCTCGGTATAAATTCTGGTTTAATTTTGAGCAACTCGTCTTCTAAAACAGAAAAGTCAATCCCAGTAAAACTAGCTAATTGCGATAACCAATAAGATTTATCTATTAAGTCGGGCAGGTATTTTATTTTGGGCAGGAAATAAGAGGCTACCGCCTTTTTACCATCCAAGCTATTAACATCACCCTTGTGTTGGGCCAAGTTGAAAAAGAATTGCATAACCGGTATTGCTGTTTGGGGCAAAGTTGCTGCAGCCTCCTTATGTTCTCGACTAAAATCAGCCATATCTTTCCCCTCGGGGAGCTCTAAAATGCTCACTTTAAAGCCTTTTTGCAATGCCAGGGCAATACTTCTTTCGTCTGCATTTTGGCCAGCTTCATCCATATCAAAACCCAAGATCAAATTCTCGGAATATTTCTTCAAAATGGCTAATTGATATGCCGTTAAAGCAGTGCCCGAAGAAGCCACTATATTTTTTAATCCATTTTGCCAACCCATCAACATATCCATCTGCCCTTCCACTATCACTATTTGATTGCGAGCGCGCAAATCATTCTTGGTCACATCTAACCCATACAGAATTTTACTTTTATCGTAAACCAACGTTTGCGGAGTATTTACGTATTTACCTACCGCCTTAGGGTCCTTTACTGTTTTTAAAGGCCTTTTATCAAAAATGCGTCCCGTAAAACCCACCGTCCGGCCAAAAGAATCTCTTAAAGGAAACATGATTCTTCCCCTAAAACGGTCATAGATTTTGCCGGAATCGTTACTGTCACTGGCTAAAAGAGCTAAGCCTGTTCCTAAAATATTGCCGGCTTTATATCCCTTTTGAGATAAATATTTTGATAGAGCCTGCCAATCATCTAAAGCGAATCCTATCCCGAATCGATTAATAGTCTCTTGGGTCAGCCCCCTGTCTAAGAGGTAATTTAGAACCTCCTCGTCTTTTTCCAAATTACTAACAAAAAATTTGTTAGCCGCTTCATTAATTTCTAAAAGAGTATTTTGTTCTGACTGTAATTTGGCATCTCGGGGCTTCAGTTCAACGCCAGCTTTGTTAGCCAATATTTTCAGAGCCTCGGGGAATTCTAGGTGTTCCATCTTCATAAGGAAACCGAAGATATCTCCACCAGCTCCGCAACCGAAACAGTGAAAAATTTGTCTAGTAGGAGAAACTATAAACGAAGGAGTTTTTTCACTATGAAAAGGACAAAGCCCCTTATAATTAGCACCAGCCTTAGAGAGCTTTACATACTCTCCAATTATCTGGACTATATCTAATTTATTTTTGATTTCTTCTAATTGGCTATCCATTGTTATTCATTTGCTATTACTATAGAATTCTTTTTCTTTTTGGCTAACTGTAGTCCTTTATTGGCTTTGTTTATTAGTGTTTGGATTGTTTTTTCATCCTTCAAACTAGCCATACCTATAGAGAAAGTAACAGCCTCACCTTTTGACCATTTTTTGATATATGCCTTCATATTCTTGGCCCTCAAATTGTTTATAATAGCTTTAGCGAAATTGGTGACATGGTATTCGGCTAATGTCTTTGCCGTTTTCATGCTAGTAAACGGCAACAAAAGAATAAATTCATCCCCACCCCAACGTCCGAAAATGTCTGTCTGCCTTATATGGTGATGAAAGTAAGTTCCCACGATTTTTAAGACAGCGTCTCCCAGGGCATAACTGTATTTATCATTGTAATGTTTAAAATTATCGACATCAATAAGCATCAAACAAAGATCCCCTGTCTTGTCTGCTTTACGGCGGCTATATTTACGAGCCTGGACAGCCATATTAAATGGCACCTGGCTAAATTTTAAAAAGCCGCGTCTATTGTAGACATCAATAAGAACATCTTGATAAGCTAATTTTTCGAGACGACTAATTTCTTTTTCTAAAATTGCTATTTTTTTATTAGTCAGCACGGTTTGCGATTTTGAAGACATAATTTAGGATTTTTCAAATTATTGGTTAGAGATTATGCCATTGCCAAGGCGTTACATATAGCCTCACTTTTTCTAAATAGCCTTTAAAGGCCGTAAAGGCGCCTAAAAGATTATCCACTGGCAAATTAGTTTTGGGAACCTTGAATTCTATATTTTGACCCTTAAGGTCGAAAGCCAAATCAAAATATGCTTTATTAGCTGAAGCCAAGTCAATAATTCGCACTGATTTTTTTAAATTATTGCTAATAACAATAAGATATTTGGGAGTGTCATTGAAGCTTAAATTGGCGTACTGGGGATAGAAATACAAATATAATCTAGAGCCCAAGGTTATTTTGCCAGTGAAGCCAATGCGAAACAACAAATTGATGTCATTCTTATTATTCTCAACCGAGAAGCTCTTTATGTGAAACCCTTTCCCCAAATAGCCTAAAGCATAATTAGTAGGTAAATTAACAGGCGTATCTATGTCTGTAATGTCACCGCTAGTATTTTCTGGCCAGTTGGGGTCGGCATAGTAGGAATTGGTATCCTTGGTTTGGAAGAAAATTTCATTCTGTCTGATAAAGGACTTTAAAGTAAGACCAGAACGCACTTGGGTTACATACTGCTTAAGTGCTATTTCTTTATTGGCTTCCTCTTCGGCAGTTAAATTAAAATTTTTATAAGTAAAATAATCTTCACTAATATAACTGGGTGGTACCAGATAGCTATAGGGAGAATATCTTAAAGGTTCTGGATAATAGTGCTGGTGAATTAAATAGCTGTAAATTTTTGGTTTAATTGTGAGGGTATTCATAGCCGCACGAGCAAATAAAGCGGCTGCCTGATGGTCTGGATGAACATCCAAGTTAGTGGGCAAGAAGACTTGGGTAGGCTGGTAGGCAGACGCTACTTTGAGCATATCGGTTATTATGGATTTGGCATTATACGACGCTCCTGGTGTTTGGGCAATATCATAGGGAACTTTGTTAGTAGCAGTAATAGGATTTAAAAATGACCGCCCATTCCAATAGCCCTGCCAAATTCTTAAGGTGCCCCCATCGGGATAACCCAAAAAATACAAATCTTCTACTTTCAAGCCCAATATAGAAGTGCCTTTAGTTGCCTCTTGCGACCTTTTCCTGCCTAGCTCTCTGTATTGCAAGGGGGTTAATAAGGCATTCTTTTTGTCTAACCAGGCAGCTATTTCATTGTGGTCCCCTAGGGTGAGGTAAATAACCTTTACCTGAGCACCTTTTTCTTTGGCTCTTTGAATATAACCGCCCATACCCAGTGTTTCATCGTCAGGATGGGGGGCTATGATTAAAATCCTATCATCGGCTCGAGGCTCGTCTATTTGATTTTCCGGTTTTAATATTTGAAGAAGAATGGGCCAATTTTCTAACTTACGGCCAATCAGAATATAGTTGGCTATACCGATGAGAAACAGAAAGCTCACTAAGCCTATAAGAATTTTAAAAAGATTCTGGCTGGCGTTAGCGGTTGTTTTCAGTGCGTGAATAATCATTATTCTTTGCTTTTGTTTAGTTGAAGCTTGTTCGCCAAATTCAACTTCTTCAGAATACTGGAATTGAAGGTGCTTAATAATTTACCTTTTTCCTGGTGCCTTTCAAGGGCTAAATCAATCAGTTCTTTCAAGAGCTCAGAAAAATCTATGCCACTAGCTTTCCAGAGGTGGTGATACAATGTCCCCGGCAAAGGGTTAATTTCATTGGCATAAATTTTACGATTGGCTCTGTCATACAAATAATCTATACGGGCCGTTCCCCAACAACCCAAAAGCTTGTAAATCTTAATGCTCAACTCTTCTATTTTCTTGGCATCTTCAGAGTCAATTTGGGCGGGAATAACCAAATTATGTTTGGCTTTGCCTAACTGGGAACCGCCATCATTTAAATATTTTTCTTCGTAGTTAAAAAAATCGGCATCAAAAAGAGATTCTTGGATAAGAGAGGCCTTGGGGTCATTGCCCCCCAAAACAGCGCAAGTAAGGTCGGCTAGATTTTTAATCCCCTCTTCCACGACTACTTTGTCGTCATAATGCAAAGCCACATTAATTGCTTCCATTAGTTCTTCATTGTTATTAACCTTGGTGATGCCAATGGAAGAACCCAATCTTGCTGGTTTAACAAAAATGGGAAAATCTAATTTATTAGTAATCTGCTTCATTATTTCTTTCCCCTGCTTATCCCAATCGTAACTCGTAAAGGCAATGAAAGCGGCCGTTTCTATTTTGTTGCCCAAATAGAATTGTTTCGTTAAGGCTTTATCCATGGCAATAGCAGATGAAGTCACATCACACCCCACGTAAGGGATATTAAACATTTCAAATAGTCCTTGAATAGTGCCATCTTCGCCATTTTGACCATGGAGAGCAGGAAAGGCTAGGTCGATAATAATCTTTTTGCCAAAAAGGCCTTTCTTTTTCAAAACCATTTTGCCCTTAGATTCTTCTAGGTCTAATGTATAATTATGAAAATGACTTAAATCATGGTCTGTCTGAAACATTTTGATATTACCAAGAGAATCGCTTATATACCATAAGCCATTCCTGCCGATATAAACAGGAATAACATTATGACCAAGGCCTTTCAGACCGGCAATAATAAACTGAGCAGTAATAATACTGACATCATGCTCAGGGCTGCGACTTCCAAAAAATACTCCAATATTCATATCAAACAAAATATTAAATTACTATAAAATGGCGCCTATTGATAGTTATCGGTCCAGTCATTTTGAAAAATAATGACATCGCCAGGCTTGAGAATATTTTTAATATCCGCATGAGCAGAATCGGTTGAAGGATAAATAGTGAGATTATCTTCGGAAAAACCTTTGTTCAAAAGCCCTGCGCGAATATATTCTGAAACGCTATTTTTGATCAGAATTACCTTATCGGCTACTGTAGCCAAATTTTCGCCTAATTCATGATGAATTTTCTCTGAAGCCTTGCCCATTTCTACTAATCCTGGCGTTAAATAAATTTTACGCCTATCGCTAAAACGTTTCAAGAGTTTGATAGCTTCCCTCGCGCCAGCAGGATTGCCATTATAGCTATCGTCTATAATTAAAACATTTTGGGCCGTTAAGATTGGTTCTAATCGATGAGGTATCGGTTGCAAACGGTTGAAACCTCTCTGAATTTCTGCTACAGAAAGACCCAATTTTAAGGCAATCTCAATGACCCCCATTAAGGTGCCTAAAATATAGTCGCCAATTAGAGCCGTTTTGAAATGGCCAATTAAGTCTTCTCCTTCTGTTTTTGTAAGGTCAAATTCCAACCCTTTGGCATCTGGCAAATAAATTTTATTTTTGATGGCATAAGGAGTGCGAGAAAATTTGCTTTCAGAATAAAAATTAACCTCTCTCTCCCCCACAAATTTTTTGTAATTGTCTAGAATATAATCATTATCAGCATTTAAAAATACCGGAGCCGTTAATTTAGCATTGGTGACAATTTCAAACTTTCCTAAAATAGTGTTCTTAATGGAACCAAATCTCTCCAGATGGCTTTCATTAATACCAGTGAGCACGGCTATATCCGGTTTTGCTATTTGGCAGAGGGTTTTAATATCTCCCACTCTATAAGCCCCCATTTCGGCAATAAGAATTTCAAATGCTGGCCCCAGATCATCTAAAATTAGCCTGGAAAGGCCTATAGGAGTGTTTTTATTCTCGGGGGTGGCGAGAACCCTGTATTTCTCTTCTAAAACCGTTTTAAGAGCCTCCTTAAAGGTAGTTTTGCCATAGCTTCCGGTAATACCAATGATTTTAAGACGAGGGACTTCCGTTAGTTTAAGCTTCGCCTTGCCAACTATCCTTGACTTAATAGCATGGTCAAAAGGCCAAAAAACAAATACCGCTAAACAAAAAACGAAAGGACAAATGAGAGATAAAAGCTCGCAGAGAACTACTCCTAGAATAATTTTAGCGACTACATTGGCTACTGTCATGGGGCGCAGGATGCTGGCTAAAAAGATAAGAATAAAACCGAAATAAATAACACTAGCTATAACAGTGATCATTTTTAATTTACGAGTCCAGATAATTGGTTGCCGTTTGGCGGTAAGACTTCTGCCTCTGGAATAAAACGCTTTGACGAAGCGTCTTAAATCATAATTTTCTAATTGAAGAAAATAAATGGCTAATAAATAATATTTCCCTAAAAACATATTATTTTACAAATTTCAAAAGGCTATTACAGAATGGCGTAGGACTGTCCAAAAAACTAAAATGTCCTCCCGAAACTATCTCCAGGCTGGAATTTGGAATCAAATTATTCATCCTTTTAGCATATGAAACTGGGGTAGTTTTGTCTTTATCTCCCCAAAAGATCAGGGTAGGTTTATCAATTTTGCTCATATCCGCAGATAAGTCCTCTTTAATTATCTTGATATAAGAACTCGTCAATTGAGGGGTTGCCAGATAATCCCCTACGCCCATGAGATTATAAAGTTTTGGTTTGATGGCTTTGAGGCCGGGAATCTTAAAAACTGGTTTTAAAATTTTAGCTATCCCGCCCTTAATTTTTTTCGCAGCGCTTGTGTCTACGAAACCAGCGCTGTCTACCAAAACAATTTTAGACACCAACTCTGGGTCTTGAGCTGCTAATTTGATAGAAATTCTGCCTCCAAAGGAGTGTCCAACCAAAACTACTGGCGCTAAATCAAACTTCAAGATAAATTTTTTGACAATATCAGCGTACTCGCTTACCCCAAAAGTCTCTTCTGGATACTCTGAATAACCAAAACCAGGCAGGTCTAACGCGTAAAGACTAAAACCCTCATTGGCTAACGCCAACATGGTTCCCTCCCAAAGCAAACTCTCGCTTCGCCAACCATGAAGGAATAAAATAGTTTTTTCTCCTTTTTTGCCTGCGAAATAATAGCTTAAAAGAATATTATCTATAACTGTATTTATTTTAATCATAGGTAACGGCATTATACCATAAAAGGCTTATTTAGGGCACCAGGCAGTCAAAAAGCTGCCATTTTAGGCAGCTTTTAAGCAAATTTAACACCGCTAGAAATTAATGCCCAGAAATAAACAATGATACAAGACCCCAAAAGATAGAATTGGCAACGATGGCAGCCCAGAAAAATAAAGATAAATAAAGGCAACCTATTACAATCAAAACCGTAAAGCCAGCTTTTTTCCAATCGTTCTGTTTCTTTTTAAAGGTTTCTAGGTCGGCATAATGACCGGCTTCCCAAGCCCATTCGTTACCTTTAGCTCCCAAAAGAATGGCCATGGGCAACCACAAATACGGCAATAATGCTAAGAGGCCTAACCAAACGTTATTGCCAATAGCCCAAATCCAAGACAAGAGAAAGGCGCCCCAATTCCAACGTTTCAGCTCATCCGGTACGCCATGGCAATGACACTTGCCTTCATGCTTGTCTTCTCTTTTATCATCATCCCATTGGCAGCCACATTGGCACCCGTGTTCATGCCCATTATGTTCGTGCTCTTCATGCTTATCTTTTTCTTCCTCCTCTTCCTCCTCTTCTCGCTTTGTTTTGTTTAGTTCATCCATAAAAAAATAAATAATTATTGACGACCAGAATTATATCACAAACTTATTAATAAGAATAATTAAAAAACCATTACGAATATTGCGTCCGCAATTATCTACAATTCAAGGATAAAAATTATTCCTTCTTCTTATCTAATTTATCCAAATGCAATAGCTTCACTCCGTAATAAACCACGAGAGCAATCACTGTAAAATCAATAACGACACTAATAAGATCTCCGTACATAACCCTAGCCGAGCCAATAGGGAAAGAAGCTGTTTGTAAGCCTGCAGCTTTGCCTAAAATTAACCCCAAAATAGGATTAATAATATCTGAAACTAAGGCAGAGACTACTTTAGATACTGCTCCCCCTAAAATAAAACCAACAGCCAAACCTATTACCCCCTGCTCTCGTATAAAGTCAATAAATCCCTTCATGATAGTTAGTTAAAATTATTAATTAATATCAATTTCTAATCTGTAGTGGTAGGGATTAGCCCTGTACAACGCCAGTTGATTTCAGCGGTTTTGTTTACTATGTCTACCACGCAAGCAGGGTTGCAACCTTTGTGCGCTGTTGTAGGTTTAAAGTCAATCCACCAATAGCCACCTTCATTACAGAAATGTTGAGTTAATAACGCCCCTTCTTTCAAACAAGCGCTGGTAGAAGCAGAAGCAATAGCTAAAGCATCTTTATAACTCATTTTTACATCTGTGCCAGTTTTGGCGCAATACTCTTCCTCTGGCTTGACGGCCGCAATCTGACAAGTAGCATTCACACACTCGCAAGTCATGTTAGAAGTAACTTCCATTTTAGGACAATTAATTACTTGACCAACTACTTTCCGAATGCATTTATTACCGCATTTAGTACAATCGCTAGTCACGGAACAGGCTGTGCTTATAGTGGTAGTAGGACGAGAAGTTACAGGCACCTTAGCAATATTTAAGATAAATATCTGGCTAGCAGTAAAGCTACTATTGGTGGCTTGGGAACGTATTCCTTTTATTTGAAGTTTTTGATTAACGGCTAGATCGGCAAATACACCATTTACACGTGTTCCATCTATTCCCTTCTTGAGAATTTGGGTTGTAGTAGGAACATTCACAAGATAGGTTTGATTCTGAATCTTATTGCGACCAAATATCCTATTAAACAAGCGATGAATAGACAGCCCTGTTGGTTCTATAGTGATTGTTTGGGTAGAAACATCAATCGTTTTAACTTTGCCTGTAATCACAAGGACTTTTTGTTCAACACTTTGGTTTCCTTGCCCTTGGCTATTATCAGCTAGAGACGATAATGGACAAATAAAAGCAAAACATAAAAGTCCTACTGTTAAGCCTATTAGTAACTTTTTCATATATATGCAAATTGGCTTTATAAAGTCGACTATATAATTTTAGACTGAATGTTTCTAGGTGTCAATTAAATTATCAACACTCATAAGTTCATGCTGTTTTTTGTTATCGAGGTTTTTTTGTTTTATAATAAAAAGTGAATAATTAAGTAATTTATCATGCTTTCTATCCCCTTCTATCCCAACGCAAAAGATAACAGCCATTGTGTACAAGCTTGTTTAAAAATGGCTTTAAAGTATTATTTCCCTCAAAGAAATTATAGTTTTAGAAAATTGGACCAAGCCATTAGTCATAAGAACAACCAGTGGACATGGGATACAATCACAATGTTATTTTTGGCTAATTTGAATTTTCAAGTTCAATATTACGCTAGTTTTAATAATAAAAAATTCGCTAAGCAAGGAGAAAAATATCTCAAAACCATTTGATCTTCCGAGGTCTTTGAAGAGCAAAAGAAACATTCCAATTTCAAGAAAGAACAGTCCTTAATAAAGAAAGAATTGAAAGACTCTAGAATTGTTTCTCATAACCGTCCGGCTACTGTACCAGATATTAAGGAATTATTTAAAAAACATTATACTGTTTTCGCTGCAATAAACCCTTATGCTTTAGATGGTGACCCAGGTTACGATTCTCACTTGGTAGTAATTACCGACATTAATTCTAAAAAAATTACTTTTCACGACCCGGGTCTTCCTCCTATTAAAAATAGAGTCTCTACTTTAGCAGATTTTAAAAGAGGCTTATGTTACCCCGACAAAGAATCCGCCACTATCATTGCCTTTAAACCAACATCTTAGAAAGTTTGCGGTTGTATTTCGTAGCCGAAGGGCGGTACGCCGCCAATGGTATAACCAGTTTTTTCTTTGACAAATTTAAGTTATATTTATCTTAGTTATTCTTTAGCGCATAAATAAATAAAAAGGGTTGCTATTTTGATATTAAATATGGTTATTTTTTATCCTAAAATTAAAAATCAAATATTGGCAATGGTACGAGAAGATCAAAAAATGAGAAAGACGGCAGACAAAACTGGTATTTGGGATTATTCTGTGGACAAG
>Ga0116171_10001511_pt1 | contig 23051 bp, 20 predicted proteins | sample AD_JPNHW2_MetaG_FD_89798 | JGI IMG/M metagenome (GOLD analysis project Ga0116171, IMG submission 89798) | Active sludge microbial communities of municipal wastewater-treating anaerobic digesters from Japan - AD_JPNHW2_MetaG | ecosystem: Engineered > Bioreactor > Anaerobic > Digestate | place...
ACAAGCGCTATAGTTAATTGCCGGTCAAGTGTCGGCCTTAAGTTTTCAGATATTATTAAAGTTTTGTGTAACTTGATAGGGAAGAGCTTCGAATTCGGCAACAAACCATAGCGCCGACCGTTATATGACAGTGTAAAAAACTCCGTACGTAAAACAATGTGACAGAAATAAATGATAATTGACTGGGTTAAACGATGAACAATATAAATTTAGAACCAAAATTAGTAGGTAATATCGAGGGTGAATTTTATGTGCCTGCTTATCAGCGTGGCTATCGTTGGAAAGAGGAAGTAAAGATGTTGTTAAACGATATTCACGAAATAGGCGAAGGGGAAAATTACAGCTTGCAACCTATCGTTGTGAGAAAAATTGACGAAAAGAGATTTGAGTTAATCGATGGTCAGCAACGATTGACAACCCTCTACATTATACTCAAATACATTAAAGAGTTTTTACCAAAAAATCAAGTTAAATTTTCAATTGACTATCAGACTAGATCTAACAGTAGAACATTCTTGGATTCTATTGATTTCAAAAACACTGACATAGAAACGAAAATTATTGATGAGTATTTCTTTAATGAAGCGACAAAAACTATTGTAGAGTGGTTTGGTAAACAAGAAGATGAATCACAGGCTGCAATAGATTTTAATACCAAGCTAAATAAAAAGATCCACGTTATTTGGTATGAAGTTGATTGTAATGAAGATTCAGTTTCTTTATTCACACGCTTAAATATTGGGCGTATTCCTTTGACAAATGCAGAACTGGTAAAGGCACTGTTTCTTAGTAGAAACAATGGCATTGATAATAGAAAACAACTGGAAATAGCCACCGAATGGGATATTATTGAAAAAGAACTGCATAACGATAGTTTGTGGTATTTTTTCACAAATGAGAATCCGAAGGCTTACCCAACCCGTATCGAATTGATTTTTGATCTGATGGCCAACAAACAAAAAGGGGAACGTGAAAAATTCTTTACTTTTTTTCATTTCGATAATGAAATAAAGCAACGGAAAGACAAATCGGATATTTGGACAGAAATTTTACGCTATTTCCAACGATTGAAAGAATGGTACGAGAACATTGATTTATACCACAAAATTGGTTATTTGGTAGCCTCTGAATCGAAAATCTTACAGACACTAATTAATGATTCAAAGGATATTACAAAAACAACTTTTCAAAATTCGTTGGATGTATTAATTGCTCAGAGCATTAACTTTAACAAAGATTATTGCGAACTATCATACGAGAATAGAATAGATTACGGTTTAATTGAAAGGTTATTACTCTTATTCAATGTAGAAACCATTCGACAAAAATCTGATGAAACAATGCGTTTTCCATTCGACAAACACAAGCAGGAAGATTGGAGTTTAGAGCACATACACGCTCAACAATCACAAGGTTTAAATAAGAGAGAACAGTGGGTGGAATGGTTGAATTTGCATAAGAGTTCATTGTTAAGTATTGATTGTAGATCTGATTATAATATTATTCAGGAAATATCTGAGGCTATTAATGATGAAAAGTTAACAGGAGATAGATTTTCTGCATTGTTCAACCGCGTTATCACTATTCTTTCAGAAGAAGGAAGTATCGAATACACTCATTCGTTATCCAATCTTACATTGTTGGGGCAATCAGATAATTCGGCTTTAAATAACTCTACGTTTGATGTTAAGCGAAACAAAATACTTGAAATGGACAAAACAAGTGATTATATTCCTGTTTGTACCAGACGTGTTTTTCTTAAATACTACACACCTTCTGAATTAAATCAGGTTCATTTCTGGGGCAAAGCTGACAGAGATGGGTATATAGCAGAAATGGACAAAGTATTGAGATTTTATTTAGCTCTAATTCAAAAGGAAATTTGATTATGAATACACGGGAATATACATTTCAAAGTCTTTTTGGGAGCACTTTCGAGTTTGAAGGGAATAGCATAACATTAAGCAAAATTGAAATACCAATCATTCAAAGGGATTACGCTCAGGGCAGAAAAAATGATGAAGTAAATCGAATCAGAGAACGGTTTTTAGATGCGTTGTTTCAAGCAATTGTTGGAGGAAGTCATATAACGTTAGATTTTGTTTACGGTGATGTTTCTAATGATGGGGTTTTAACACCTCTCGATGGTCAACAGCGTTTAACAACTCTATTCCTATTGCATTGGTACATTGCGAAAAAAGAAAATATAGATGTTTCTGAATTTAAATTCTTGAATTATTTTTCTTATGCTACCCGATTTAGTTCAAGGGATTTTTGTCAGGAGTTGGTAAATTACTCGCCAGATTTTAGTGACGAAAAATTATCTGTTGCAATCAAAGATCAGGCTTGGTATCCATATGAATGGAAAAACGATCCAACTATTCAAAGTATGTTGGTAATGATAGATGCCATTCACAAGAAATTTAATACTCAATCAGGGTTGTGGGAATCATTGGTAACTAACAAGATAACCAGTTTCTATTTTCTTCCTCTATCAGAAATGGGGCTTACCGATGATTTATATATTAAAATGAACTCAAGGGGCAAGCCTTTAACCCCTTTTGAGCATTTCAAGGCTGAATTTGAGGAAATTACTAAGCACATTTCAGAAAAACTTTCAAAGGAAATCAATCATAAGTTTGACATTGACTGGACTGATATGTTGTTCCCTTTTCGAGGCGACAACAACATAATTGATGACGAATTTATGAGATATTTTCATTTCATAAGCGACATTATTACATATAAGTCAGGGCTTGAATTGGAAAGAGATGAATTTAAGGTAGCTCGGTTACTATACAGCAATGAAAGGGACAAAGCAAAAGACAATATTTTGTATTTGATAAATTCTTTTGATTGCTGGCATAAGCTTGATATATTAAAATTCTTTGAAAACACATTTGCTAAAAACGAATATCAAAGCGGTAAAGTAAAAATTTATCAGGATGATTTGAATGTTTTCAAAGAATGTCTTGACAATTACGGAGAATACTCTGGTAGAAACAGAAGATTTCCGCTGAACAAGATGCTATTGCTTTATTCAGTTATCACTTACCTTCAGAATAAAGAGAGCATTTCCGAAGCCCAATTTTGTCGTAGGATTAGAATTATTAGAAATTTGATTTGGAACTCTACTGACGAAATTCGTGATGATCGAATGAAAACATTGCTCAATGAGTCAGAAACAATCATTCTATCCGGTGAAATTCCAATTTCAGAAAGTGGTGAACTTGGTTTCAATGTAAGGCAAAAAGAGGAAGAGCAGAAGAAGATTGATTGGCTTATAGATAATCAGGAAAATGAAGACGAATTGTATCACTTGGAAGACCATTCATTAATGAAAGGGTGTATTTCAATTGTCGATTTGAATGTTAGTAATAACTTCAATAAATTCAGGTTGTTATTCAATAAATGCAATAAAGACCTTATAAGTGGAGTCTTATTAACTATTGGCGATTATTCTCAATTTATATCCTGGCGTTTCCAGTTTGGAGCACGATATAATGAGTCTGTTTGGTTTGATTTATTTCACCCCACAAAACAAAGGTCAGGATTTGAAGGTACATTTAAAATTATCAACAAACTATTATCCTCACTTGACGAATCCAACATTAACGATGAATACTTAGTAAAATGTATTGATACATATCTTGATAATAAAGAAACGCCCAAAGGTTGGAGCTACTATTTCGTAAAATATACTCCAATGAGACAAGGCAATTTCGGTATGTATTATTGGAATAATCACCCTGAAAAGAATTACAATGTAATTATGATGAATACCGAAAAAAGTTTAGGCGGCAAAAACTGGAATGTCTTTTTGTTTACATTGAATCAACTACCGGAGTTTGCAGGTAAATTGTCATTAGGTGATTATGCGTATCAGGGAGACAAGCTGAAAGTAAAAAACACCGATTATGAGATTGAATGTCAGAATGACAAGTACGTGGTTCTTCAGAATGAACTTCAAACCGAATATCCAATCCAACAGAATGATAGTTTTGATATTGAGGATAGAATTGAAAGCGGTAAACAGATTATTTATGAAATATTAAATTCAAAATAATAGAATGAATGAACACCAGCCTGTAACAAAATGTATATGCCATAAGGGTTTCAGAGGGTATTTAAAGGTCAGAATTCCGCTTTAACTTTTCGTGTAACTTGATAGGGAATCACCCGCATTCCCTTACTGGCAATACCGACGATCGTTAGGCATTGCAGAAATAGAAAAGCTACGACTCAATGCTATTAAAAAAAATAGAAACTGCTTTGAAATAGGGTGCAATTTTAAATCTATTGATTCCCATATCTTACAAAAAAATGGTGTGATTTCACGAATTTCAGAAAGAGGACATGTTATAGAATTTGTTACTGACCCTTTTCAAGAGCACCAAATAAGATTTAAGAAAACTGGGATTAATGAGGTATTTACTTTTAAAGGATTTTGTCTAGGACATGATAATTCACTGTTTGAATAAATTGAAAAGAAAGATTTTGATTTGAATAACTATAGGCATCAACTTCTATTTGCTTATAGAACGTCTGTAAATGAGACAAGAAAGAAGGAATCTGCAATTGATTTTTATCAAAGTTTGCTTTATAACCCTCGATTCAATTTTAATAGGCTAGACCTTGCTAATAGAATTGCAAGTGAAAAAATGGGCATATCAGATAGCGATTTTACTAGATCACTGTTAAAAGAAAATTTAACCAATTCGGATAAATATGACTTTGTATTCTTTAATAGAGAATTACCATATTATGAAGTCTGCGTTTCAGGCGTTTGCACCTTTGAGACTTCGTTTGAAATTAAAGAAATGGAATTACAATCTAATCCCAAGTTTTTTAAACCATTAACAGATGTATTTGTAACACTACTTCCGGTAGAGAAAAAATCAATCCTCTTAATCGGTTTCGTGAGGGATTACAATCCCAAATGTGATAACTTCTATCATAAATTATTCGAGCAAGCAGATGATGAAACAATAATCCAGCACATTAGTGATTTAATGCTATTACAAATCGAAAACTGGATCACATCGATTTCTTTTTACTATTCACAAATTTTTCCAAATGAATCAAAAATCAAATCAATACTTCATTGGGCTAGACAAAATTGGAACGAGCGATTTTCAATTGACTATAATGTTTTTAAAAGCTGACTCTAACAAACAGGATAGGCCATGGCTGTCATTCGCCTGAAACCAGCATTTGAGCACTTGAGATACATCGCGCCAACCGACCGGGATATCTCCTCAAGCCGCCACACCCCATACCGTCAAACGTCAGGTCGTCTAAAAACCTCATTCAATTGTTAATAACTAATGTTTTACCGGATGTTAATGAAGTTGTGAGTTTAGTACCTTAACTATATGAAATTCATACAAGGGCATAACAGAACTCAGATAAATCTTTTCCCGGTTTCACTTGATCAGTCCATTGCCCGGATAATGAAGTGCGGATAATAGACCTTTTGTTGATAACCTTTCCCACTATGGACAACTTTTTTCCCGATACAGGTGTTGAGTGGAAACTTTGCAGAGTCATCATTATCAGCTTTAAACTGATGTAAATTTACTGATTGAAAAGGTTATTAGACAGACTTCCGTTGGCAATAAGTGTAAAAAGTGACAGCCTGCTACGATTCTGATTAATTAAAATAAGAAAGGATTTAGCTTTTTGACAGGATAGCGCAGATTTGATGGAACCGGAACAAAGTGGAGCTCGTCGGAGCCAAATTTATTTTATTTTTTTCTTTCCACCCAAAAAAAATAAAAAGGAACTCCCACCCACATTGCTCACTTTACCATAGCCCCACGAGCCATCGCTAAAACCAAAGTTTTGCCAAAGAGTGCAATAATGCCAATACTCACGGAACTAGTTTGATAATAATCTCTTATTTTTGAAATTTTTAAATCAATAGAAATCATTGGAATAGTTAAAAATAGAGTTAGTCAAGGAGTATGAACAACCTAAATCATATAACCCTTATCAAATCCCTCTTTCATGGTCGGCAGGACGTTTATGCAGTTCGTTGGGAGAAAGACGGGAAAAGTGGTTATATGCCTGCTTATAAGGTTGACTGGAGCGATTACAATAAACACAAAGCTGCCGGAGGTTCATTCAAAGATTATACAAAAAAGGAGTTTTTAACTTTCAGTGAAGATGCCATAATGAATCACTTATACGGCAAAGAAACAGTTGGAATTTATCCACTTTTGGAAGACAATACATCTTATTTCATTGCTGCTGATTTTGACGAGGAAAACTGGAAAGATTCAATATTAAAACTCCATCATACCTGCTCAAGGTTCGAAATACCATCATACATTGAACGTTCACGTTCGGGTAATGGTGGGCATTTATGGATTTTCTTTGAAGAAAACCTTCCGGCTGAGCAAAGCCGTAAATTAATGTTTGAATTGTTGAGGGAATCAACCATAATATCGCATTTTGAAAAAGAACCAAGTTTTGATAGGTTGTTTCCAAATCAGGATTTTCATTCAGGTAAAGGGCTGGGTAATTTAATAGCATTACCTTTAAATGGCAAAGCCATGCAAAATGGTAATACTGTGTTTTTGGATAATGAAACATTTGAGCCCTATAAAAATCAATTCGAAACGGTTGAAAATTTCAAGAAGCTATCAAAAGATAAGTTTCATGGTCTTTATGAAGGTTTCTTTAATCAAAAGCCTCAGGAATCAATAAAATCTAGTATTATTCCGGCAACGCCGAACGAAATTGAAATCCAAATCAGCAATCAGGTTTACCTTAAACGCTTCCAATTAAACAAAAAACTTATTGCTTTTCTGAGGGATAATCTGAATTTTCTTAATTCCGATTATTTGGTTAAAAAGAACATGGGTAAGTCTACCTTTAATATTGAGAAATATTTCAGGCTGATTGAGGAAACAACCGACGGAGTTATTATTCCGAGAGGTTTTGTTGCAAATATTGTAAATTTCTGCAAACAGGAAAGTATTTCATTCAAAGTAATAGACAATCGTAAAAAACTCGATTTTGTTGAATTTGATTCAGAAATTGAATTACTACCGCAACAGGAAATAGCCCTCGAAAAAACCGCTGAAAAAGATTTTGGAGTTATTGTTTCTCCTCCTGGTTCTGGCAAAACAATTATAGGGCTTGAAATTATTGCACAAAAACGACAACCAGCCTTAATCGTTGTTCATCGCAAACAACTATTTGACCAATGGATTGAACGGATTCAAAGTTTTTTAAAAATCCCGAAAAGAGAAATAGGTCAAATTGGTAACCAAAAGTTTACTATTGGTAAAGAAATAACGGTTGCAATGATTCAATCGCTCACCCGTAGCGATGATATTTCTAAAATAGCCAATTGCTTTGGAACAATAATAGTTGACGAATGCCACCATATTCCAGCAAAATCATTCAGGGAGGCGATAGTGAATTTTAATTCGTTCTATTTGTATGGTTTAACTGCCACACCAAAGCGTAAAAACAACGATGAAAAACTGATTTATGTTTACATCGGGAATATTCTTTATAATATCGAACAAATTCAACAAATTAAGGGAAACAATGTCAAGGCTGAAATAAATATCAGGGAAACTAATCTCTTTGCTCCGTTTGATTATAAAATTGACAAGTACGAAACCATCTCAAGGATATTAATTCACGACACACAACGAAACTCATTGATTATTGAGGATATAGAAAAACATATCAATCGGTTCAAAACAATACTTGTTATTACCGAACGAAAAGCCCACGTGGACATTCTAAATTTATACCTTAAAGAAAAGTTTGAGACCATTACAATACACGGCGACGATTCGGAACAAAGCCGAAAAAGCAAACTTAAGCAATTGAAACAAGGTCATTACAAAATAGTAATTTCAACAGGGCAATATTTTGGAGAAGGTGTTGATATTGTTAATTTGGAATGCCTCTTCATTACTTATCCTTTCGCATTTGAGGGAAAGCTTGTCCAGTATATTGGACGGATTCAACGTTCTGGTAAACCACCAGTCATTTTTGATTATCGTGACTCAAAAATTGATTATTTTGATAAAATGTTTAAACAACGATATCGTTACTATAAAAAGCTTTTAAAATAAGTGTATGTCAGAAAACCAAAATATTGAATACAAAGAATCTTGGAGAGATGAGTACCTTAAATGGATTTGTGGTTTTGCCAATGCCAACGGAGGTAAGATTTATATTGGCAAAAATGATGCTGGTGAGGTTGTAGGGCTTAAAGATTCGAAGAAGCTACTTGAAGACATTCCCAACAAAACAAAAGATATTCTCGGCATTCTGGTTGATGTCAATTTGCATCAAACTGAAAAAGGAGATTATATTGAAATTTCTGTTGAGGCATATCCTTATCCGGTCAACTACAAAGGTCAATATCATTATCGAAGTGGGAGCACCAAACAAGAGTTAAAAGGTGCAGCCCTTGATAAATTTCTGTTGCAGCGAAAAGGTAAACGATGGGATGCAGTCCCTGTTACCAATGTTTTCATCAATGACTTAAAGAAAGAAACCTTTGATTTTTTCAGAAAAAAGGCCGTTAAGGCTCAACGAATTGAAGAAGATGTGTTAACAGACTCATATGAACTTCTGATTGACAACTTGCAATTAAATGAAAATGAATATCTGAAGCGGGCAGCTATACTCTTGTTTCATCCCAATCCTGATAGATTTTTTACTGGTGCATACATCAAGATTGGTTACTTTGAAACTGATGACGATTTAAGGTTTCAAGACGAGGTTCATGGAAATTTATTCGAGCAAATCGAGAAAACAATAGATTTGCTTTTTTCAAAATATATCAAATCATCTATAAGCTATGAGGGTTTGAATAGAGTTGAGAGATATGAATACCCTAAAGATGCAATAAGAGAAGCCCTTCTAAATGCTGTTTCGCACAAGGATTATTCTGGTGGTGTGCCTATTCAGATTAGTGTTTATAATGACAAATTAATATTTTGGAATGAAGGTCAACTCCCTGATAACTGGACCATTGAGAAGTTGTTAGACAAACACCCTTCAAAGCCTTATAATCCAGATATAGCTAATGCACTTTTCAGAAGTGGTTATATTGAATCTTGGGGAAGAGGAACTTTGAAAATGATAAACGAATGTGTTCAGTTTGGAATTCCAAAGCCAAAGTATTTCTATGATATGTCCGGTTTTTGGGTTGAGTTTAGAAAAGATGTTTTCGATATGGAATATTTGAAATCAATAGGTTTGAATGAGCGACAGATTCAAGCAATAAAGTTTGTAAAGGAAAACGGGAAGATTACCAATAGTGAATATCAGACAAATTATGGAGTTGCTAGGAATACAGCAACCAGAGACTTGTCCGAAATGGTGGAAAAAGGCATTTTAAAATCATCTGAAGCTAAAGGAGCAGGTTCTTACTATGAATTATGAATTGCACCATAATTGCACCAATTGCACCATAAACCAACCCTCAGTCGTAAGCACATCCCGCAATCGGAACGAAGTGGAGCTCAGCGAAGCTAAACCGCACAAAGCCACGCTAATTCCTAAGTTTGCGGGAAGAGCTTCCGCCTTTCCTGCCCGTGTACCAGCCTTTCAGGACGGTTTTATGATTACTCACAATTAGTTTATTTCTAAAGGTGTTCGTGAATCGCTTCGCTTATTTGCCTACACTCAAAAAAACAAAATAAATTTGTGCTTTGTGGATAGGTTGGTGTAGATTTAAAACAACAAGAAAATAAAAGCTAAATAAAAGGTAATCAGATAGAAATGAATGAACACCAGTTGCCGACAAGCGCTATAGTTAATTGCTGGCATTGCGTACATTCGAGAGTTTTAGCCCGTATTAAATGTAGATGTACCATGACAGGGAAGAGCTTAGAAATCGGCAACAAAACATACCGCCAAACGTCAGACTGTCTAAAAACCTCATTCAATTGTTAATAACTTATGTTTTACCGGATGTTAAGGAAGTTATGAGTTTAGTACCTTAACTATATGAAATTCATACAAGGGCATAACAGAACTCTGATCAATCTTTTCCCGGTTTCACTTGATCAGTCCATTGACCCGGATAATGAAGTGCGGTTAATAGACCTTTTTGTTGATAGCCTTTCCCACTATGGCCAACTTTATTTCCGATACCGGTTTTGAGCGGAAACTTTTCAGAGTCATCATTATCAGCTTTAAACTGATGTAAATTTACTGATTGAAAAGGTTATTAGACGACCTGTCCCGATCCATCGGGAGACTGCCGTTAGTGGTAATTCATTCTGAGAGGGTTCCGAAGACTTCTAGAAATAACGATAAAATTGATCTCCGAGATAATTTCTGAAAACAACAGTATATTGATTTTTATTTTGTTAATTGTTAGACATTTTACCATGATGCAGAATGCGGGAAGTGACAATAAGTCGTTTATATACTTGCTATCAAATATGTTATAATAACATTATATAATACGAGTTAACCTTCGTTCCATCAATTGAACCTACCAGCTTATGCGTACATAGGAGTGGGCAAGTTTTAACGATATATTTTAAGACTATCCAAATGCAGTGATTCACGACACCAACTATTTGGAGGATGATAATAAGAGTACTTTGTCAAGCCGCTATCAGCCTTAAACAAACAATTCCAACTCACATCTTGAGTCCCTTCGGATTTATGATTTATTTCAAACTCAGGATTTTGCTGATATCTTTCAAAAGTGATTTCTGTATATCGTACTATTGATGAGGATGATAGTAATGAGGATTTATTTTCGCTGATCTCAAAAAAATTCAAACTATCTGAGATTATTATTATCCCGCCTCCTGTCTCAATTGTTCCTGTTAATTTCCGCTCAATTGTGTAAGTATTAGAGTGCCCCTGTGAGGAAACTGAAATCACCTTCCATCTTACAGTCCCTCTAGTATTCGCAAAAAGATCATCTTTTTTATAAGTATAATAAAACTCATTCCCCACATTAAGAGGGAATAAATCATATTCCTGCTTTTCACAAGTACTTAACAGAAAATCTGATAAAACAAGAAGGAAAAATAGAATATATATCTTATATCTTCTCATAACATGAAAGTTACATTTTATTCTCGACAAGTACCTGGAATTAAAAAGAAAAAATAGAACTAACCACTAACACGGACAATAAAGGTAAGTTGTTTGTCAAGGTTTTTGCAATGAACCTGCAATAGTTTCCCGGACATTTAATTAAGCTACTAATTGACTTATTAATATTTCTTTTTTATTCTTAATTGATGTTTTAATTGTTGTATGGATCCTATTAACATTGTACCCCATGACGCTTGCTTCGCTCGGTCAGGGCCTTCGGCGCGACACTGCCCATTTATTAAATTTCTGTTACCGAGGCAACTAACTAGCCACTTAGGCGACACTCAACAAGGCAAGATAATTTACAACATGACGGCAAAAACGCGTGCCATACCCTCCTTGCACCGGGATAGTTACGTGGACCCGCTGACGCGGGGTGCTATGATTCTACCTGGTGATTGCGTCGGCTGACACCTACTAAATTATACCACTGGTAATTAGCAGCAATAATCTGCACCTCTGGATGACAGAAAAGATCAGTTTTCGGCTTGCCTCGACACAAGCTATGACAATTCATAGTTTTGTATTTTAAAATTTACATAACCGACTCGTGAGCGCCATCTGCAAACCCCAATGCCTGGCTGGCCTTGACTATCATATGACAAGACGAATTCATCTCATCTGGAATATTACTACTGCTGACATTTAAGGAGGTTAAGTCAGACTTGAGACAAGACATTGAATTATAATATATTTATAAATGAAATTTAAGAATTTATTACCGATGGTCCAGCAAAATAAAAGGTGTAAATATGAAAGTAATGCTCACTAAAATCAGTTTCATACGATTATTGTTGCTGGCTATACTAATAACTGTCGCAGCCCAGGCTATCCATGAAACAGGCCACATGATAGTCTATCAATCGTACCGCCGAAACCCTACATGGGGATTTATCGGCATGGTACAACACTGGGGAACTCCTCCAAAAAATCCAAATTATTGGGTTGAAACAAGTGCGCCAGGTGTAGGAAAAGGATGGTTGCGTTTAGATTCGCTTCCGGATAGCAAAATAGAAAAAGGAATAGAGGCAGCGGCAGGACCAATTGCCTCTTTGTTGAGCGTTATTCTTGGACTTTTGATTGCATATAAAAGCGATAAACATGTATTCAAACATATTGGTTTAATGTTGGCTTTAGTCATATCGTTTTCAATGTCTCTTTATTATCTGCGCAGTCCGTTACGTACCATTGGCGATGAATATAATGTAGCAATTCAGCTTAATATTCCTAAAGCCCTGGTCGAAATTCCATTAGCTCTTGCATTTATTTTGAGTCTTGCATTTGGCTTACATCTGCTGGAATCCTGGCATGTCAGGCTAAAATGGTTGGCGGCAATCCTTCCTGGAAGTCTATCTTCCGGCATTCTTTTAATGTACGCTGATGGCTATGTACGCGAATCAGTCAACAATGCCAGTCCATATTTTCAGTCCGTATTTGGATATTCTCTGCCAGTCCTCATTGTTTATTTGTTGGTGTTTTTTAGCATTTTTGTTTGGCAACGCCATGAAAAGAAAGAGTTAACTCAACCATGAATTTAGTTGAATGAATTTAATTTATAGTTATCGTTCAGCGACTAAAGCACGGAAAATAGTTAAAGAATCATATTTATCCTTAGGTACTATGAGGGGTTTAGTGTGTTTACGGGATCAATCTAAAAATCCCTTACGATGATTAGATGTCAAAACGGATCAAGTCTAGACTCGGGTGGATATAATGCTTATTAGATTTTGTTTTATCTGGACAACGACTGTCTCAAAAGCCCTGCATTACCCCCAACCCCCTGAAGGGGGCTTTGTAAGAGACTGCTACTCAATAAGTCCCCTTTAGGGGATTTAGGGGTAAAAAAGACTCGAAAAACTTTTTGCATGAAAATTCTGCATGTCAACCGTCTTTTCGACTTGAGCCATGATTAGTTGTCAAAACTGTAGGTAATCTCGTAAAAAAGAAAAAAGCCTCCTATAACAAATATATTTACAATCGGCTTTTGAAATTTTGTGCGGAGAGATGGGGATTCGAACCCCAGATACCCTTTAGGGGTATACACGCTTTCCAGGCGTGCCTCTTCAACCACTCGAGCATCTCTCCTTGTATGTAAACAAACTGCAAAAAAGCAGGGCGCAAAATACGAAAATATTTTTATAAAACCTGCTTGTTATTAGATTTCTCCGGCAAGAGATTTGTTTAACTCTGTTTTTACTGATTCTCCCGAAGAATGTTTGCCGAAAAGATGCATCAGCTTGGTAACTGAGGCTTCAGATGTAAGGTCTCGGCCGCTTATCACTCCGGCTTCCAGCATCAGGCGGCTTGTCTCGTAAAGCCCCATCTCAACACTTCCTCCATGACATTGGGTGACGTTGAGAACTATCCCTCCCTTGTCAATAAAATCCTTGATGTCTTCCAGAAACCATGGATAGGTAGGAGCATTTCCCGAACCATATGTTTCCAGTATCAGTCCTCTAAGCCCTTCGGTGTTCATAATAGCATGAAGAAGCTTTCTGTTAATACCGGGGAAGAGCTTAAGAACGGCAACATTAGTGTCAAACGTTTTATGAACTATAAGTTTATCCTCCTTTGCAGGATGAAGTATAAGATTTTTAAAATATTTCAGATGAAGTCCCACCTCTGCAAGAGGCGGATAATTAGGAGAGTAGAAAGCGTCAAAATGTTCAGCGCTTATCTTTGTTGTGCGGTTGCCACGTGTGAGTTTATTATCGAAATATATACAAACCTCAGGTACTGCCGGTAAATCATTCTCTTTTGCAGCAGCAATCTCTATAGCTGTTATCAGATGCTCTCTGCCATCAGTGCGAAGAAGGCCTATCGGTAACTGGGAACCGGTAAGTATTACCGGTTTCTGAAGGTTTTCAAGCATAAAACTTAGTGCTGAAGCTGTATATGCCATGGTATCAGTACCATGTAAAACAACAAAACCATCATAGTTGTTGTAGTTCTCTTCGATGATTTCGGCTATTTTAACCCAGACTACAGGATCGATATTTGATGAATCCTTAACAGGCTTAAACGACACCGACTTAAGGACATATCCTAATTTTTTCAACTCAGGCACATGGTCTGAAATATGGCGGAAATCGATGGGTACCAGCGAACCGGTTACTGAATCGTGAACCATCCCGATGGTGCCTCCTGTGTAGATGATCAGAATGGAGGTAATTTTGTTCATGCTTTTATTTCAAAGATTGAAAAGAGAAATTGAGTTTGTATATGTCAATAAAGCAACCTCGTCTTCACTCATTTTAAAGATTTCTGCAAGTTTCTTATTTATTAAGCAAATATACAAACTTTCGTTTCTTTTTCCTCTATGTGGGGTGGGAGTAAGATATGGAGAATCGGTTTCAAGTATAATATTACCCGGGCCTATCTCTTTTATTGTTTTATCAAGTCCCGAATTCTTAAAGGTCACTATACCTCCTATACCAAGTTTAAACCCGTAACTCAGTGCCTTCTCGGCATCTTTGATACCCCCTGTAAAAGCATGAAAAACTCCTTTTAAATTTTCCCCGTTAAACTCGTCCAATACCGAAAAGACTTCAGGGAACGAGTCCCTGGCATGTATAACGACAGGTAATTTTTTTTCAATGGAAAAGATTATTTGTTTCCTGAAAGCTGTTATCTGCTCTTTTATGAAAGTCTTGTCCCAGTAAAGATCGATACCGATTTCGCCTATAGCTATGAATTTGTGTGTTGGAAATAACTCTTTGAGTTTGTCGAGTTCTGCCTGGAAACCGGCATTGACAGATGTCGGATGCAGGCCAATCATAGAATAACAGAGACCAGGATACCTGGTCTCTGTTGATAACATCATGTCGACAGACTGACAGTCAATGTTCGGCATAAGCATTTTTACTACGCCGTTGTCATGAGCTCTGTTTATTACTTCATCTCTGTCGGCATCGTATTCAGGAAGATAAATATGTGTATGTGTGTCTATTAGTTGCATTAAACGACCCCCTGAGCGATCATGGCATCTGCAACCTTAACAAATCCTCCGATGTTTGCGCCATCGACATAGTTAATAAATCCGTCTGGCTTGGTTCCGTATTTCACACATGTCTTGTGAATATTTTTCATTATTGTGTGAAGTCTCTCATCAACTTCTTCACTTGACCATGGAAGTCTCATGGAGTTCTGTGTCATTTCAAGTCCTGATGTGGCAACACCTCCCGCATTTGCAGCTTTTCCGGGGGCGTAAAGCACTTTAGCGTTGAGCAGTACCTCTACGGCTTCAACGTTGCAAGGCATATTGGCTCCTTCGGCAACACAGAGACAACCATTCTTTACTAGCATTTTTGCCTCCTCAGCATTTACTTCATTTTGTGTTGCGCATGGCATTGCTATATCACATTTAATGCCCCATGGTCTCTTTCCTTCAAAATACTCAACGCCATATTTTTCAGCATATTCTTTTATCCTGCCTCTTTTGACGTTTTTCAGTTCCATAATGTAACTGAGTTTTTCAGCATCAATACCTTTTGGGTCATAGATGAATCCATTTGAATCGGATGAGGTGACTACAATTCCACCTAATTGTGTTACTTTTTCTGTTGCGTACTGAGCTACATTACCTGATCCTGAAATACAAACTATTTTGCCTTTAAAACCTTCACCGCGGGTTGCCAGCATCTCCTGTGCAAAATATGTGGCTCCGTAACCGGTTGCTTCCGGACGGATAAGTGAGCCGCCCCATTCAATTCCTTTGCCTGTAAGAACACCTGTAAATTCATTCCTGAGTCTTTTATACTGGCCGAATAAATAGCCTATTTCACGGCCACCAACTCCGATATCTCCTGCAGGAACATCAGTATTCGGACCGATGTGACGGAAAAGCTCTGACATAAAACTCTGGCAGAACCTCATTACTTCATTATCTGATTTACCTTTAGGATCGAAATCAGAACCTCCTTTTCCACCACCCATAGGTAATGTGGTAAGACTGTTCTTAAGTACCTGCTCAAAGGCAAGAAATTTAAGAATACCCAGGTTGACTGTCGGGTGGAGCCTCAGACCTCCTTTGTATGGGCCTATTGCGCTGTTCATTTCAATCCGGAAGCCACGATTGATCTGGATTTCGCCTTTATCATCCAGCCATGGAACCCTGAAAATAATTGTCCTTTCCGGTTCTGCAAGCCTTTCAAGAATTTTTGCATGCTTGTATTTGGGATTTTCTTCGATAAAGGGGATCAATGATTCAGTTACTTCCTGGACAGCCTGATGAAATTCATTTTCACCAGGATTTTTGGCCTTAATCATAGCCATGAATTGTTGCGCTCTCGAATCCATTTAATTTACTATTTAATTAACATATCAAAATTAGATAAACGGTTGCAAATATCATGTATTTTTACAAAAAATCGGAAAATAATGATAATAAATTAAGGGAAAGGGCAAAAAAAATTGAATTATTCACGAAAAATGCATAATAATTTTAATATTCAATGAAAAAAGTTACATAATTGTTAAAAAATGACAAATTTCAGAATTATGTAATCCTGTAGAGATTTCCCGGATAGCATTTTAATAATCCTTTGAATTCCATCTGCAACAACAATGATGATAATTTGAATACCGGGATTTCCAGTGTGCGGCAAATGCCGTCAATATTTAGTTCCCCTTGTTTCATGAGTAACTCATATATTGTCTTCTCATTATCATCCATATCTGAAAATAATTTTCCCTGTACAGGGACTTTGGATTTTTCAGAACTCCAGTTCAATAAATATTCGACATCACCAGAGCATTCAATGAGTGCGGCTTTATTGTTTCTAATCAGACTATTGCATCCGGCAGACCATTGATCATCAGGTCTTCCCGGCACAGCAAAAACATCGCGATTATATGAGTTTGCAATATCGGCAGTTATCAGGGCACCTCCCGATATTCCTGATTCTATCACAAGGGTAGCGTCTGATAACCCTGCAATTATCCTGTTTCTTTTGATGAAGTTATTCCGTTCCGGAAGAGCATCGGAAATAAAGTCGGTAAGCAATCCTCCCTGTCTGATCATTGATTTTGCCACAGAAGTATGGATGGAAGGATAAATGGTCTTTAACCCATGACCCAGCACTCCAACAGTTTGCAGGTTATTCGAGAGAGCTGCTTTATGTGAAGTGATATCAATACCATATGCCAGACCGCTTACAATTATCAGATCAGGATGATCAGAAGCAAGTCCACCTATGATCTTTTCGCATAACTCTTTTCCACGTTGGGTGGCATTGCGGGTTCCGATGACGCTTAAAATTTTGGTTGCATTAAGGTCGCAGTTACCTTTGAAAAAGAAAACAACGGGAGAATCATCACATTGCCTGAGCCGGAACGGATAATCGTTATCCAGATAGAAATAAGTCCTGATATTATTTTTACTGATATATTCTGCTTCCTGTTCTGCAGTATCGAGGTAAGATCTGTCGCTGATATTTTTAGCAATACCCGCTCCGATGCCTGGTATTTTTATAAGGTTCCTGTAGGATTCATTAAAAATTGCATCCACACTACCAAAATGTGATACAAGCTTTCGAGCATTTATATCGCCGATGCGTGGGATCAACCCTAAAGCAATTTTATGCTTAAGTGATACCTCTGACATAGCACAAGAAATTGAGACACATAAATATAGTAAAATGTGTCGACAAAAGGAAAAACGGATTTGTAAAAACGCGATAGGGGATAAAAATCAGGGACGTTGTATGCAACGTCCCTGTATCTGGAATGGAATAGTTTGTGTATGTTATTGTTTAATCGTGATCTAAATAACTCCCATGTCGAGCATTGAACTGGCAACTTTCAGGAATCCTGCAATATTTGCTCCTTTCACATAATCGATATAGCCATCTTCTCTTTTTCCATATTTTACACACTGGGTATGTATGTTACACATGATTTCATGCAGACGGTTGTCAACTTCCTCGGCATTCCAGTGAAGCTTCATGGCGTTCTGAGTCATCTCAAGTCCTGAGGTGGCAACTCCGCCGGCATTTACTGCTTTCCCCGGAGCAAACAATACTTTTTGTTTCAGAAATTCTTCAACAGCTTCAGGTGTGCAACCCATATTTGATACCTCTGCTACCATACTTACGCCATTCGCGATAAGTCGTTTTGCATCCTCTCCTGAGAGCTCATTCTGAGTAGCACAGGGAAGGGCAATATCAACTTTCACTTCCCATGGTTTTTTACCTTCATGGAACTCAACTCCTTCAAATGCAAAGGAATAAGGTTTTACGATATCTTCATTAGAGGCGCGAAGTTCGAGCATATAGTCTATTTTCTTTCCAGAGATACCTTCCGGGTCGTAAACATAACCATCAGGCCCTGAAATTGTTACAACTTTTCCTCCCAACTCTGTTGCTTTAAGAACGGCACCCCAGGCTACATTACCAAACCCTGATACAGCAATTGTTTTTCCTTTAAATGTCTGGTTCTTAGCGGCAAGCATCTCCTTGGCAAAATAGATTGCCCCAAAACCGGTTGCTTCGGGACGAATAAGTGAACCTCCCCAGTTACTGCCCTTGCCTGTCAGAACACCGGTATGTTCGCCTGCAAGACGTTTGTACATACCGTACAGGAAACCTATCTCACGGCCTCCTACTCCGATATCCCCTGCAGGTACATCAGTTTCCGGCCCGATATATTTCCACAATTCCAGCATAAAGGCCTGGCAGAAACGCATTACCTCAGCATTTGATTTCCCTTTGGGATTAAAGTCTGAACCGCCTTTGCCGCCTCCCATAGGAAGAGTGGTAAGTGCATTTTTGAAGATCTGCTCAAATCCAAGGAACTTAAGTATTGAAAGATTTACACTTGGATGGAACCGAAGACCTCCTTTGTAAGGTCCGATAGCATTATTGAACTGGACACGATAGCCGAGATTTACCTGTACATTTCCCTCATCATCAACCCATGGAACTTTAAATGTAATAATACGGTCAGGCTCAATAATGCGCTCAATGATGTTGGCAGATTCAAACTGCGGATTTTCATTATAAACCTCTTCAATCGATTCAAGCACTTCTCTGACAGCCTGTAAATATTCAACCTCTCCGGGATGTTTCTTTTCGAGGTTGTTCATTATTTTATCTACGTTCATCTCTTTAAAATTTTAAATTAATGATAAGAATTTTAAATCTGTGTATCAAAATTGATGTTGTTTACAATGATTAAAAATGACAAATCTCATGTTATCAAATGATAACCTTCATCACCGTGAAATGTATGAATTCAAAGACATGACTAGCTTTTCCTTCTCCCTGCGTGTCAGCGAGCTGATATAAACCGGCGGATATTTTGCAAATCCTTCCCTGAATTTCTGATAAAGAATTAGTTTCTGATTTAGCCCGAAGAAGCTGGTTTCAATTTGATAGCTCTTAAATGTGCTCTTGCTTATTTCTATTGAATTCTTGTTCCCGCTTAAAATCCCGGTAGTAAAATACCTGATTACAATATTCTCTTCCTCATCAGAATAGCTGATATACTGATAATTGAAAAGCATAGGGAGAAAAGCAATGGAGAGATAAATTACCACAAGTATAATAGTCCACATACTGTCACTCATTCCCAGAAGCGGAAACTTAATCAGTTTTGCCACGTAGGTCAGGACTAAATATGTCAGGAATAAAACAGTCGCCGCAAAAAATGTTAACCTGATGCTAATGATGGTTTTACTGTTGTCGAAATGCATAGGAGTAAATTTGTATAAAATTAAACTGTTTTTTCCAAAGATATTATCATTTCTGTCAGGTAAAAATAATCAAGGTGACAACATCAGAATCAGAGTCCGGGTTTGCCGGTATTTGGAGAGTCCTCCTCTTTTTATTATTTTGGCCGGACACTAGTGATAATTTAATTTAAAGCTGTTATAATGGTTATAAACATAAAGTTTCTGCATATGAAAAGAATGGTGTTTTTACTGGTATTTACTTATGGAACATGGTTTGCAGTTAGCGGACAGGATTTTGTAAGACCCGTTTCAACCAATGTGATAAATGTGAAATTTATAAACAGGGACATAACTGTTGATGGAAATCTTGAAAAGAAAGAATGGGCTGCAGTTGATTCAATAAAAGGATTTGTGGCCCCATGGTCGCCTGTTGGGAAAGATAATACGGTTTTCAGATGTTTCTGTTCTGGTTCCTGGTTTAACTTTTGTTTTACTGTGACTGACAAAACTATGACTACCTGTGAAATAAAGAACGAGACTTCTGTTGCAAGCGAAGACAGGGTTGAGCTGTTTTTTAATACCAGCCCTGACTGGAGTGAATATTATTGCATCGAAATGGATCCATCAGGGAATAAACTTGATTATATTGCCCGTTATCACAGGATCTTTGATTTCTCATGGAAGTTCAATAAGGTAGATATTTCAGCCCGTTATACTCCTCAGGGATACCTTGTTGAAGGACGGATACCTCTTTCTGATCTGGAGAAATTAGGTATAAAAGGATCTTTCTATCTGGCAGTGTTCAGGGCTGATTTCTGTAACGGAAAAGAGGAGGATGCCATCTGGTATTCATGGATTAAACCGCAATGTGAAACTCCCGATTTCCATGTGCCATCTTCTTTTGGTTTTTGTAATTTTATTAAACATTAAATCAAACCGAAATTCTATATACAGGTTACCTGTCTCATATCTTTTGATTATGTAACTTACATATTACTGAAAAACACAACCTGACCTGACCTGAAAAATATTTAATTATTAATTGTGCTTTGGCATATTCTCCACTGTTTTATCTTTGTATTTGTAAGAAGTAAAAATTTTAATTATGCAACGACGTAATTTTCTTCAGACTCTTGGAGCGGCAACACTTGGGATGACTTTGAGTAACAGGCTGGCAGCAGTTATGCCCTCAGGCAGTAAAGTGAATTTTATTGATGGCTCATGGTTCGAATTTCAACATCACAGTGCGGTAGAAGGCAAATACTGGAACCCTGCGCTGGCAGCTTTTTCTGCAGAACAGTGGGATAGTAAAGTAAAGGAGATTGCCTTGTCGGGAATGAATTATCTGGTGTTACTCGACATAGCCATTGACGGGAAAAGTTTCTATCCGTCGAAGTTAATGGAGCAGCACACTTTGGGCTGCGAAGATCCGCTGGAAACAGTTTTGTCGGCTGCTGACAAGTATGGAATTAACTTTTTTGTAAGTAACGGTTTCTTCGGAAACTGGATGACGCCTGACCTGGTGATGAAAGATAAACAGATAAGTCTGTTTACGGCGAAAGCAATGAATGAAGTTGCCGAAAAGTACGGCCATCACAAGAGTTTCTATGGCTGGTACTATCCGAATGAAACAGGCATAAACGGCCACTATGATGATTTCTTTATTGATTATGTGAATGAATCATCGGCTGAAGCTGAACGAATCACTCCTAATGCAAAGAAACTCATTGCACCTTATGGAACAAACCAAATAGCAGCAGATGACCTTTATGTGAAACAGCTTGAGAAACTTAATGTTGACTTTATTGCGTACCAGGATGAAGTAGGAGTGAGGAAGTCAAAACCGGAAGATACCGGGAAGTTTTATGAACAGTTATATAAACAGCATCGTAAAGCCGGAAGGGCTAAACTATGGGCCGACCTGGAAGTCTTCAGTTTTGAAGGGGATGTTTATCAGAGTGCCTTGCTGCCGGCTCCATGTGAACGGGTTATTAAACAGCTCGAAGCATTGTCGCCTTTTGTTGAAAAGATACTGATATACGAATACCAGGGTATGATGAATATGCCCGGAACCAGGGCTTTTGCCGGTCACCCGGAATCAGTAAAGCTATATCAGGGGCTGGCCGATTCAAAATGGCTGAGAATGAGGGAAAAAGAATAGAATATCTCATAATCTGAATTTCTGAATATCATGAAGGCAATCAATTATATATTGTTTTTTGTATCCATTTGTATTTCAGTTGCATGCAATCAGAAGACAAAAAGTATTCCCGATAAGCTTATAGTACTTACATTTGATGATGCATGTTCCAGCCATTATTCTTTTGTCGCTCCATTGTTGAAGCAATACGGGTTTGGTGCCACTTTTTTTGTGTGTGAGTTTCCTCCGAATTTTGCGGACAGCTCGTTATATATGAACTGGCGTCAGATGAAAGAACTTGATAATATGGGATTTGAGATTGCCAATCATACACACAGCCATCCTTCATTGCCAAAACTTACAGAAGATGAAATTGCTAAACAGCTCAGCTATATAGAAAACAAATTTGATTCACTGAAGATTTCCCGTTCTTCGGGTTTTTCCTATCCGGGTTCGGTCTATAATGATACGGTCTTAAAAGTCCTCAATGGTAAAGGTTACAGGTTAGCCCGAATAGGAGGGAACAAAACATATGATCCTGCAAAGGATTCTCCCATGTTGATTCCAAGCTGGATTGTGACAGAAGAAAGCATATCACAGATTATTGAAGCACTCAAAGAGGCGAAAGATGGGAAGATTGTGGTTCTTACAGTACATGGTGTTCCTGATGTTGAACACCCATGGGTAAACACTTCTCCCGAATCGTTTAGGAAATTGGCTAAGTATCTTTACGACAACCATTATAAGGTAGTTGCCTTTAATGCTTTGGATAAATATTCAAAATAAGATTTTACTCCCCTTGGGGTTGGGGTAAATAAATTGATTTTTATCAGAGGTTATTTACAATCAGCGAAGTTTTGTTTTAAAAAAATCCTTCAACAGCTTACTGCATTCTTCCTCAAGGATACCTGATTTTACTTTTGTCTTGGGATGCAGCAAAGGGCCGTTTATGGAGCTGTAGCCTTTTTTTTCATCCGAGGCTCCGTATACAAGACCTGCAGCCTGGCTCCATCCGATGGCCCCTGCACACATTGCGCATGGTTCCAGTGTGACATATATAGTACAATCGGTAAGATACTTGCCTCCGAGATAGTTGGTTGCGGCAGTGATAGCCTGCATCTCAGCATGAGCTGTCGG
>Ga0116171_10001513_pt1 | contig 23020 bp, 19 predicted proteins | sample AD_JPNHW2_MetaG_FD_89798 | JGI IMG/M metagenome (GOLD analysis project Ga0116171, IMG submission 89798) | Active sludge microbial communities of municipal wastewater-treating anaerobic digesters from Japan - AD_JPNHW2_MetaG | ecosystem: Engineered > Bioreactor > Anaerobic > Digestate | place...
AAGTCCCCAATCCTGAAAAGGATTGAATAATAATATAAATATGAGTACTTACACACAAATTCTGTATCAGTTGGTTTTTTCAACCTGGAATCATGAAAAAACGCTTGATGAAAAAGGACAGGAATCTCTATATAAGTATATTTCAGGAATTCTTAAAAATAAAAATTGTCATCTATACCAGATAAATGGTGTAGAGAACCACATTCATATTGTAACCCATATACATCCATCAGTCCCTCTTGCAAGCCTGATTAAAGATATAAAACTTGCCTGTTCTTCATGGAATAAAATGACCGGTAATTTTAAAAACTTCAAGGGGTGGCAAGAAGGGTACGGTGCTTTTACCTATTCAATAAAAGATAAAAACCGACTGATTAATTATGTAAAAGAACAGAAAAACCATCACAAAATTAAATCGTTCAGAGAAGAATATAAGGAGTTACTAATAGAGCACGGGGTTGAGTTTGATGAAAAATATCTTCTTTGATGGTTCAACCCTTATCAGGGTTGGATGGTACATTGTGTTTTACCCCGCACTTTGTACGGGGTTATTCATATTCAATCCCTTCGGGATTTAACTTGATAATTCGCAAATTGGGCTAAAGCCAGGAATTTTAGTATATTATAATAGAGGCTGTATCAAAAGTCAGAATCAGTGTTTATTTTGCCATAGTGAACCTTCGTGTGTACCTTGTGTCCCTTTGTGGTTCAACCCTTATCAGGGTTGGATGGTACATTGTGCTTTACCCCGCATTCGATACGGGGTTATTCATATTCAATTCCTTAGGGATTGAACCTGATAATTCACAAATTGGGCTATTAGTAACCGCATTTATTAAGGACTTCAGCCCTGAAGGGAAAATTTGAGAATGAATCAGTTTAGAAACAGTACAAGAAAATAAAATTGACACCCGGCTGTTTTCTAATTCTTCAGCACTTTATTCACGAGGTCTGCGGCTTCCTGCAGCTTGATGGCCGAAAAAACTTTCAGGCCCGATTTGTCGATAATCTCTTTGGCTTCTTCAGCATTCGTGCCCTGCAACCTTACAATGATAGGTACTTTGATTTCTCCTATACTTTTATAGGCATCTACAATGCCGTTGGCAACCCTGTCGCAGCGGACAATGCCGCCAAAGATGTTCACAAGTATGGCTTTTACATTGGGGTCGCTGAGGATGATCCGGAACGCTTCCTCCACACGTTTGGCGTTGGCGGAACCGCCAACATCAAGAAAATTTGCCGGCGCACCGCCCGATAGCTTTATGATATCCATAGTTGCCATGGCCAGGCCGGCGCCGTTCACCATGCAGCCGACATTGCCGTCAAGCTTGATAAAATTCAAACCGAACTTACCGGCTTCCACCTCCGTGGGATTTTCTTCCGAAAGATCGCGCATATTTAAAATAATGCAATGACGATACAAAGCATTGTTATCAGCAACCATCTTGGCATCGGCAGCATAAATTTTGTTGTCGGAGGCTTTAATCACCGGGTTTATTTCAAGCAGGGAGAGGTCGCAACCGATGTACGCATCATAAAGGTTTCTGAGAAAAACTTGCATATACTTGTAAGCATCGCCTTCCAACCCCAGATTGAATGCAATACGGCGGCATTGAAAAGGCTGTATGCCCAGTGCGGGATGTATTTCTTCCTTAAAGATCTGTTCGGGTGTTTCTTCGGCTACCTTTTCAATGTCCATGCCTCCGCGCGGCGAATACATAATAATATTCCTGCCTGTTTGCCGGTTGAGCAACATTCCAACGTAAAACTCTTTTATCGGGTCTGGCCCGGGATAATAAATATTCTGTTCAATCAGCACCTTATGCACTGTCTTACCTTCGGCTTTTGTTTGTGGCGTTACCAGCTGCATCCCTATGATCTGCGCAGCAAAATCGAATACTTCCTGGTAATTTGAGGCTATTTTTACTCCACCGCCCTTGCCTCTGCCACCGGCGTGTATCTGGGCTTTCACTGCAAATTTTTCAGAGCCGGTGTTGGCATTTACCAACTGCGCTGCATTTCTGGCCTCCTCCGGGGTGCCAGCAACTAAACCCTCGGGAACACTGACATGGTATGTTCTAAGCAAATCTTTTGCTTGATACTCATGTAAATTCATAAAATGTGTTTTTATTGTTACCAAAATTAATGAAAATATTTGACTTTTACCCGGATAAGAATATTGATCATTAATAAAAATGTAACCTTATAATAATTGAAATGTCCTATTAATAACAAGATTTTAAACCGGGAAATATGTATTAGTTCTTATAATTATTTATTTTCGCATAGATGAAGGACATGATCAGAATTTTATGCCCGTTATTGTTTATTGTTTTTTTTATTCAGGAGAATTATGCCCAGAAAAAAACAGCCCGTGCGGCCCGGTTTGCATTACCTCCTAAAATAGATGGCCTGCTGAATGATGATTGCTGGCGTTCATGCGATTCCATTGATGATTTCACCCAATATGTGCCCGTGTATAATGTAAAACCTTCGCAACAGACTGTTGTAAGGATAGGATATGATGATGAAGCTGTGTATATCAGTGCCATGTTGTATGACAGCAGCCCCGACAGCGTTTTTGCCGAAATCGGTAACCGTGATGACGACCTGAATGCAGATCATTTTTCCGTGCAATTTGATACATACAATATGCAGGAGGATGCCTATACTTTTTTGGTATGGGCATCGGGAACACAATATGATTACAGGAAGAATGACGCTACATACAATGCTGTATGGCAGAGCGCTGTAAAGATTAATGATCAAGGCTGGGCCTGCGAGATGAAGATCAGCTATTCAGCCCTGCGTTTTCCCAAGACCAAAGAGCAAACCTGGGGACTGCAGTTTTCGAGAGGTATACGCCGGCATCGCGAAACCGACCAGTGGGCGCTGCAAATAAAGACCAATGTTAATGCTCTGAAGGATTGGGGCGTGCTTACCGGAGTCAGCGAAGTTAAACCACCGCTGCGCTTATCCCTTACCCCGTTTCTTTCGCTGTATGGTGATCACTATCCGTATAACGAAAAAGGAAAAAGTAATTTCTCCTATTCATTTAGCGGTGGGCTTGATCTGAAATACGGCATCAATGAAAGTTTTACACTGGATGTGACGTTGCTGCCCGATTTCAGCCAGGTACAGTCGGACTACCAGATAAAGAATATTACCGCTTTTGAAACAGTATATGAAGATTACCGGCCATTTTTTACGGAGGCAATCGATATGTTCAAGGAGGGCGACCTGTTTTACACCCGTAGGATAGGGCGAATCCCCGATGGTTTCTTCAGCGTTTATGATTCATTGGCCGATGGCGGGATCGTGAAGAAAAATCCCGGGCAGGCCAAGCTGCTCAACGCGGTAAAATTTTCGGGCCGTACTAAAAAAGGAACCGGCATCGGGATTTTCAATGCCCTCACCAATAACATGTATGCTGTTTTGGAGGATTCACCGGGAAATACGCGAAAAATACTAACTGAACCGCTGACGAATTACAACATTATGGTTCTTGACCAGATTCTGAAAAATAACTCGAAAATATATTTTGTCAATACCGATGTATTACGCGCAAAAAATTATGACGACGCCAATGTATCCTTGTTTGGGTTGACACTGTATGACAAAAAAAATATGTTTCAGTTTGCCGGCTCAGCGGCCATGAGCCTGAAAATTCATAAGCCCGACAGCGCCGGCGGAAAGATCAGCAATACGATGGGATTCAAAAGTGACCTTAGCTTTGGCAAGGTCAGCGGTAATTTTCAGTTCAGCATCTACAGAAATGAAATGAGCGATACCTGGGATGCCAACGATATGGGGGTTACCTTGCAGAACAACTTAACCACCACCGGATTTACGCTGAAATATAATATTTTTGAGCCTTTCTGGAAGTTCAGGGAAATGTACTCCCAGATCAATGTTTATTATAAGGAAAATTTTCTGGCCAAAAGGCCAGAGGAGTTCAGGATTGAACTGAGCAATAACTTTACTACAAACAAGTACCTTACCGTATGGGAAAGCATTGTCGTTAACCCGATCATAGTTTATAATTTTGCCGATACACGCGTGCCGGGGCGATTTTTCAGGATGGACAGGTGGTACTATGCCAACCTTGGTTTTTCGTCCGATTACCGCAAGACGTTTGCCCTCGACATGAACTTTGAATACTGGCAGGATATACTTGGCGATGGCCAGTATTTCGGATTGACAACGTCTCCGATCTTCAAAATAAACAAGCATTTTACATTTAAAATTACCAACAAGTATGAGGATAACGGCAATGATGTCGGTTATGCCGATATTGATGAGCTTGACAATATTATAATCGGAAAGCGCGACATCACTACCGTTGAGAATACCATCACGGCGCGCTATATGTTTAAAAACAGCCTGTCGCTAAGCCTTACCGCAAGGCATTACTGGTCGAAAGGGCGTTACTCAGAATTTTATAAGGTGGATAATGACGGTGTGCTGATCACCGATCCCTTGTATCACCCCGGCGGCGCCTATGATTTTAATTTTAATGCCTTCAATATTGATTTGATGTTTTATTGGGAATTTGCACCTGGCAGCAGCCTGAATGTAACTTATAAAAATAACCTTGTTCATGATGGTACTGTGGTGATTCCATCATATTTCAGAAATTTCGGAAGTATATTTTCAGAAAAACAGCTAAATTCGCTCTCGGTAAAGGTCATATATTACCTGGATTATTTACAGGTGAAAAACCTGGTAAACAAGAAAAGACTGAAAAAAAACACGACATGATAAAGGCAGCAGGTATTCAAAAATCATATGGTACGCTTAAAGTTTTAAAGGGCATTGATCTAAATATTGCCAAGGGCGAAATTGTTGCAATATCAGGCGCTTCAGGCGCCGGTAAAACGACCTTGCTGCAAATTATAGGCACGCTCGACCGGGCCGATTCCGGCTCTGTTGAAATCAATGGCACCAGAATAAGTACGCTGAACGATAAAAAGCTTGCGGCCTTCCGTAACCGGCATATAGGTTTTGTATTTCAGTTTCATCATTTGCTTCCGGAGTTCACCGCTTTTGAAAATGTATGCATTCCTGCTTATATTGCAAAGGCTTCCAGAAAAGATGCGGAGGGCAGGGCAAAAGAAATCCTGGGTTTTTTGGGGCTTACTGAACGCTTGTCACATAAGCCGGCCCAGTTGTCGGGCGGTGAGCAGCAGCGTGTGGCCGTGGCGCGTGCCCTCATCAATAACCCGGATATAGTCCTTGCCGATGAGCCCTCAGGAAACCTGGATTCAGAAAATGCCAAAGAACTTCACAAACTGTTTTTTGATCTGAGGGATAAGTTTAACCAGACCTTTGTAATTGTAACCCATAACATGGAATTCGCGGGCATGTCTGACCGCACGCTGTTTATGAAGGACGGGCTGATACAGCAATAATTTTCTTGAAAGATATGAACTATTGGTGGCAAACTATCATTGTCCGTATGCTGATTTATTGGACTTATTGAATTGTCTGGCGGTGGGGCGGCTGCTAGATTAGCCATCGTTTATTTTCTCAAATCTCTTTCATTTAATAATTGAAATTCATATTAATATTAGCCAATTTTTCTTCAAAAACCTTTTCTACCAGATAAGGTGCGGTTTTGTATATCAAATATGTCCTCCGGAATATTCCATGATGCGTTTCTAATTCATACCATGTGATAAAACATTTATCTGGTAGCATTTTGATTTTAATATACGAATCAATTTCAAATAAATTTATACTATCAATAATTTTAAAGGTAAAAAGTTGAAAAGATGGTTTTTCTGTTCCAAATCCCATAAAAGAATAATTATTATCTTTATAATCTTCTATAATTTTAATCATCTCCGAATCCGAACAAATAACATATCTCTGAGCTTCAAGTGAGTGCCATTTTAATGCAAACAATTCTCCCATTTGATTAAACAAAAGGTATTGTAAAAATCCTTCTTCAGTATTATCAGGTGTTACATTATTAAAAGCTCTCCTCTGAGGGTTATCAAGAAAATTGTTGAAGAAGAGACGTCGGTTGTTTTCCACAGAATCCTTATTTGGAACATTCTTTTCAATAATTTTTTGCCCAATATATTTATTAAGATCAAAATCTTTTTCTTTAACGTATATAATCGGGGTACCATCTAAGAAATAATCGGCAAAATACACTGAACATTCAAATCCTTGGCGTATCTTAAGTTTATCAAACATTTGCATATAGACATCAATATCAAATGTTGATGAATCAATAATATTTGGCATATAATAAGTATTCGTTTCAGATGTGTCCCTGCATATTTCCACTGAATCTTGATAAGCTTGAACTTTTTTTATAAAATCACAATAATTCTGCGCTTCGATATAATGCGTCAACAATAAAATGGACAGGAAACAAATTAAAATTTCCTTTATAAAAAGTTTTTGCTTTGATTTTCTTTGTTTCATAGACTTTTAAATGGTTTCTAATAGTCAGTGCATGCTTCCTATGCCGCCACTGCCCCGTTAAAATTTCATATAAAGATACAGCATTATTTATCAATTTGGACGTGTCTTCTGAAATTTTTTCGGAGGTATGGAAACAAATATTTTGTTAGTAGTCAGAGACTACTTATTATTAAGTCCGAAGTCGCAGACTTCGGACAACAAGTTACCACCAGTTATTCTTTCAATTCCAAATGTCATAGTTTTTCAATTTGGTCAATTATAGCCTTAAACAGGCAATAAACATCTTGCATCTCATTCAACGAATTCACAGAGCGGCCAACCATTCCCATAATTTTTAATTGTTTTGATTCTCTTTCACATGATATTGAAAAAATATTTGTTTTCAGGATTAAAGGAATTATTGAATCTGCATTTAGGATGTTTTTAATTATCCTTTTATCAGAACCTTTAACTAAATATTTTTTGTCAAAATCAGGATTAGAAATCTCAATATCATGGTTGCTAAAAACCTTTAAAAATCTGTCAGCAAAATCTTCTTGGGTAATAGTAAAGTCAACATTCTTGTCTGAATTGATTATGCAAACCACTTTAAAAGGGTGGGTGTCCGATTCGTTAAACTCAATCTGTCCGTTTTCAAAAGGAACTATCAAATTGAATAAAGTCAAATCTCTTGAAACAGTTTGTTTCACCTTAAATGATCCACCTGTCTGTTTTGCAAAGTCAGTCCAGAACGACTGTTTTGCAGAAACATCAACAAACCCTTTTGTCTGGGTTACAAATAATTGTCTCAAAATATTGTCTGTTGGTTTCTTCACTTTCATATAATTGGTGGTAACGGTGGGGGCTTTGCAGCGGGCGGAACTTGAACATTCCCGCCGACTCACCCCGTCCATAAAGTTAATTAATATTTCCATTCGTTTCAGTTTTTTCCCGTTTTCAGCCGGAGGCAAGGCCACTGTGTTGTATGCCGTTTTATTTCCTATATTTTGTAAAAATTTTTTTCAATATTTTCTCATTCTTTGAATATTTGTAAAAATTTTCCTCTTTTAATAAAGAACCTAGGACTAAATCATTAATTTTCTCATTATCTTGATTTGTTTCAGATAAACATGTTAAGTGATTTAAAAGAGTTTCATAATATTTATCAATATAGTAGTCCTTATAACTTTGAACCTTTTCTTGAGATTCAATATTAATTTGAAAATCAGGAAAATTTAAATCTAAATATTGATAATAAGGAAGCGAATTGAACCTTGGGAACTTATTGATAATCTCCATCGCTAAATCATACTTTGGGGGTTTTGCTATATTTATAAATCCCCATATTTGAAGTCCACAGAGTCTCATTACCTCTAGAAAAAATATTGATTTTTCTGTATCATCCTTTAACCCGTATGAATTTAAATCAAAATTAATTTTTGACATGTCAAAAGGCTTTACTTTATTCCCGTAACAAGCAAAGAGCATTGAATAATAATTATCTACCAAATCTTGGGACAATAGGTTCTTGTTTTCCAAATCTTTTATTATCTCATTGTTGTTTCTTGGATTGTCTTCTCTCAGATTATAATTAATGTGAACAATAATATACAAGAATTTCAAATCAACATCACTTGGTCTTTTCAAATATGTGTCTGACAATATTGAACTATTTTCTCGTATTGCCTCTCGGATAAATTTAGCAGGATATGCTAACGTTGTTGAATCATATTTATTTAAACTTTCTAGGAATTCAGATGGGGGATTATTTCTAAACATAAATTGTCTATATGCTTTTCCTAATTCAATTAATCCATCATTAATTTGTCCAAATGAAATCTGAGAGGTAAAAATCAGAATTCCGATAAAGCTTTTTAATATTTTCTTTGTCATATTTTAGTTATTTATGTCTTTTTACTACTAGTCAGTGTCTGCTTTCTATGCCGCCCAACCCCGTTAAAATTTCATATAAAGATACGGCATTATTAATCAATCTTGACATATCTTATTAAATTTTCGGCGTGGTGGAATCAAAATGTTGTTAGTAGTCAAAGACTACTTTTTATTAAGTCCGAAGTCGCAGACTTCGGACAACAAGGTGCAAATATTTTTGTTGATATTCTTTTGAAAAAACAGTAGAAACAGCATCAGAAGCGAGCGGGGTCTATTTCAGCAATATTTCATTTATTGCCCTGGTAAACTCGGCTTTGGGCATGGCGCCCATGCTCATCTGCGGCTGGCCATTCAACGGGCAGAATAATATACTCGGGATGCTCTGAATGCCGAATGCTGCCGACAGTTCCTCTTCTTCTTCAGTGTTCACCTTGTAAATATCAACTTTGCCTGCAAACTCTTTTGATAATTCTTCCAGGATGGGGGCCACCATTTTGCATGGTCCGCACCAGTCGGCATAAAAATCAATGATACAAGGCAAAGTTCCCTTGAATTTCCATTCGGTCTCCGCTTCATAATCGAATACCTTTTCTTTAAATGATTCTTTTGTCAAGTGTTCCATATCCAAACTAATTAACTAATCACTAATTAACTATTAACTATTAACTTAATAACTATCCTCCTAATCACTGATCGCTGGCGCCTTACAAATATAACTCTTATCTTCCACCTGGTCAACAAAAAACGTTGCCAGGTCAGCACGCGAAACCATCAGGTTTATTTTATCTTTACCATAATATCCCACATGCTTAATACCCTTTGCCGGTGCATTGGTCAGGATGGCGAGCCTCACCAGGGTCCAGTCCAGACCGGAATCCCTGATAATTTTGCCAATACTTCTGATTTCGTGGTACGCTCCTGGAATAACTTTTTTTACAATGCTCACCAAAAGCCTGAATTTAAAAGGTTTTGCATCATTTTCCTCATCAACGCTGGCGGTGCCCATGGCAACCAGCCTGCGGACATGGTGCTTTTTCATGGCATCGACAAGGTTTTGTGTGCCTTCGCTCAATTCCGTGGTTTTTACATTTGTACTGGCACCAAGGATGCTGATCACAGCATCCGCGCCGTTTATGGCAGATTCAATTTTTGAAATATCGCTCAATGTTCCTTTTATCACCGTTAAGTGTTCATCCTGGAAAGTAATCTTTTCAGGGCTTCTGGCGTAAGCAACCACATCATAACCTTTAGAAAGAGCATATTTTACAATCAGTTGCCCCGATGGGCCTGTTGAACCAAATACGGCTATTTTCATGCAATTTTATTATTGGTAAACCGGGAAAGATATCGTGTGTTTTTCATTGTATTTCAGCAGGAAGTGATGAATCATTTTCCGCTTCTGCCGGGTTTTCTGTAATTCCTGGTAAAGCTCTTCATCATGTGCTTTCAGGAAATCGCTGAAATCTTTATAGTTAAAAAGAAACGTAGTGCCTGTATTAAAATCCAGGAGATATTCCGTATAATCATTTGACGGCCCGACATAAGCAACAGGTTGCGGCGACATGAAAAGATCGTGCTGCATATCATCTTTATTGTATGCCATAAAGTGTGACAATGCCCCGACAATAAACATACGATAAAAATACCCCGTGTAACCCTGGCTAAAATACAGTATGCCGTTTTTACAATAGCCGAAACACTTGTCGAGGGTGCAGGTTTTTTTGCTTCCGATAGAATCAGGGCAGGGGTATCTTAGAATGATACTGCCTTCCTCACCATAAATTTTGTCCTTTATAACTTCAAAATCAGGAAGCGAGGGCTTGTTGTTTTTGAATTCCTTAAAACTCTGGTATATGCCGTCGTTGAATTTAAAATCGCGGGAATATTTTACAAAGGTGGTGTCGTTTTGTGCGGAGAGACGCGAAAACAGAGGACAAATAATTAAAATTGCCAGTACGGTTCTTAGTGCCAATATCTTGACATGGCCATGTTTGAGCATATGTTTGCAGTAGATTGAAGCCAAAACAGTTTCGGTTTGATTTATAAACAAAATTACAAATTTAATTTTTATCGGACCTAATTAGTGTCAATAAGAAAACTCCTGTTTGTAAAATGAAATGTCAAGTTTGAGGAGGAAGAAGTTCTGAAAACCGCAGCAAACTGAGCGTATATGAGGATTTGAACAACGAAGACAAACAATGAAATTTGAAGTTTTTGGAGGTGCCCTATTATTTGAGCGGAAATTTAATACCTTGAGAATCCATGTTTAAACCGCAGCTGATCGAAATTTACGCTGTAGATAAGCTCGGATAAAATCTTGCTGTTGTTGAATAAATAAGTGGTTCTTATCCCCAGGCTTATGGGCGCAAGAAACCTCAGAAAATGAAAATCGCTCACAACCGCTATGCCTGCCGAGCTTAATGAGTGCCGATTGTTATCCTTTTCAACCACATAAGCGTAATCATAGTAAAAAGAAGCCCTGAAACGCTTGATATAAAGCAATGATCCGATGCTCCAGTCAGGATAGAATAAAGGCATTTCATACGAACTGTTACAGACAAGCGTCTTTTTAAAATTACCGCTGTCAAAGCCATGAGGCAGGTTCACCAGGTCGCTGAAGATATAATCTTTTCCAAGCCTTTGCTGGTATGCGCCATAGATACTGAGGCTGTGATGCCTGCCGATGCCGGGGAAATAAAGCCGTGCCTGAACGGCTGAAATATCACCAAGTTGTGCCCCTGAAAATGGTGTATGCGCGTAGTCAAATTCCAGCAGTTGGCCCCAGCGGGGATTGATATCCCTGGCTGAAGTTTTCAGGATATTGTATCCATAAATACGATAATTCATCGCTTGGTAAAACCCTGAAAATGCATCATCAGGATAATTTTTCAGGGGGATGAGTTTGTTATAATCAAACGTAATTTCCGGCTTCAGGAAAAGGTAATATTTCCCTGCTTCAAAATTGAAAGGAATATTGATGCCGGCATTCAAATCCAGAACATTATAGGTAATTGTATCGGTCCTGGCAAAGTTGTATGAAAATCCCAGATCAATTTCCGGATACCATCCCCGGTAGCTGAATTGTGCATAAACCCGCGACTGTGGCTTGTTCCACTCATGTTCATAACCTGCACTGAAAAACATAGTGCTCAAAAGGTTTTGAGACTGGATTTCAATACCGGGTTTTACCGTGGTGTTGTCGGCATTTATTGATAAGGGCCCCCAGCTGTGAAAATTGAAAAGGTTCAGAAACTTTGAATAATGTTTAACAGGGTATGTTTTTTTGTCAGCGCCATAAAAGTCTATTGTTTTTGTTGATGGTGTAATGAGCGACTGGTAGAGTTTGTCAGAATGATCTGTAATGATTTCCAATGCTTCCCACGTTGCCGTGTCCGTTTTACATACGGCCGGCCTGTATCCGTCGGCTGTGTATTCCGAATAAAGCAATTCTTCGCCATCATCTGATATTGAAGGGTCAGAGGCGCCATATAATGTCGATGTTACCCTGAAGATTTTTTTTGTCCGGGTATTCAGCGCATAGATATCATTTATTCCTGAATAACCAGCAATAAAAAATACCGTATTTTTATAAATCAGGGGCTGGGCAATCTCGGTATAACCGGCTTCTGTCAGATCAGTTGATTTTCCCAGGCTGTCGAGCAGGCAAATACGTTTTCCATAACGGTTCAGGGCAATGTAAACAATCTCTTTACCTGTTTCGGACCAGCGTGGCGTCATCAGAAAATCTTCCGGTTCTGCATCGAAAATCTTTTTAAAATCCCCGGTTTCAGCATCAATGACCGCTAGTGATGACCGGTCGTTGGTGCTTTGCCCGGTGCAGACAATGTTTTTTCCCTGTTTATCAAGGTCGGGAGCAAAAAAGCGTGTCCGGTGTGTAAGCTTACGGCTCCGGTGTTTTTTCAGATCATAAACTTTAATTACCGAATAAGAGCGGTTTTCCCAGCGTGGGTCTGAGGTGTTCTCTGCCCAGGTTATTTTATCTCCGTCCTTGCTGAATGATGCAGATGAATATGCCCCGGGTGTGAACAGGCGATGCTCTTTTCCGGAACTGTCAATACAAATAAAGCGTGTAACATCGTTCAGCCCCGAGCGGACACACAAATAGCTATTGCCATTCAAATACTTTGGAAAGTTAAAACTGGCATATAACTTATTTTCCGGGATTTTTATCAGAACGGATTCCGACAATTTGGTCCGCGACTTTTGTTCCGTCCACAGGCTGTCAAGCCGGTGAAAACAAAATTTATAAAGCTCAACCTTGTTCATACCGCTCACCTGCTTTTGCCCCTGGTTGAACGGAATGATCATGACTGGGACCCGTGCCGTTTTTTCAAGAGCTTTTTCCCAGAGGGAATCCGTGTAATATTTTCTTGCCGCAGCAACAAGTTGGTAGCCGAATTCATACCTGCCGGGCGTAAAACTCTTATAGGAGCCAAAACAGGCTTTGTTATAATTATACAACCCTTTTTCCATGACCTGTGCCCTGATTTTCATGGTAAACTGCGGGGTTCTGCCCCTGCCGCTGTTACTGAAAGCCGTTTCAGTGCAAACGGCATCACCTTCGATAAACCAGAATGGGACAAATGCCCCTAATATGCCGGCTGTAGCCTGCTGCCCGAAAATGCAGGACAATGCCCGTGAAAAACCTCTGTTGATCTTGCTGTACTGTATCACATGCCTGAATTCATGCAACATAAGCTGGTCGTACCAGGGCTGGGCATAATCGTCCTGGCCGGGGCAGGTAAAAAACTCTATCCTCTTCGGGGCCCAGGGCACTTCAGCATTTGAGATAACGGAATTATTATGGAGTACAACAGGGATCCTGGCAGGGCTTACCTTCATATCTTTACTTAAAGGCCCGTAAACCTGCTCAAAGCCATTGGCGATATATTGTGCCTGTCGTTCAAAGCCCGAAGGGAAAATGATCCTGAAATGCTCTGTTTTGATCACATTCCATTTTACAGTGGCAGGATCCTGGCCAAGGCTGTAAAACTGAGCATGGACCGTGACCGTTAATAACAGAAAAAATATAATAAGTATTTTTTTTAATAGACTCATAGCCGGGCTGATATGCCAAAAGTACAAAATGCAGTAAATATTCTTGAATGAAACTTTGAATAACTTTTTGAAAAACGTAACTTTGTTGAAAATTAGTGATATGAAATTCATTATAAAAGTCTTAATAACAGCCTGTGCAGTGATGTTCACCGCATGGCTTCTGCCGCATATAGAGGTTGATAATTTCTGGACCTGTATTCTTGTAGCATTTGTACTGGCAATATTGAATGCTATGGTGAGGCCGGTTTTATTATTTATCAGTATTCCGGCTACTATTCTGACATTGGGATTGTTCATTTTTGTTATCAATGCTTTGATCATCATCATTGCCTCCTATTTTGTTGACGGCTTTAAAGTGGAAGGCTTCTGGTGGGCTTTATTGTGCAGTATCATTGTTTCATTTGTTAGCAGCGTGTTGAACAGCCTGGTTCATGGTAATAAAAATAGTCAGGAGGTTCAGAGGTAAGGGTTTTGACACGTGAAGCGTTTTAAATGAATGAGTAAAATGGAACTTTCCGATATTATCAACCACCTGGGAGAAGAGCGAAACGAGTACTATAATTCGGTTGCGCCACCGATTGTCAGGACAAGTAATTTTTGTTTCGCTAGTGTTGAAGAGATGCGGTGCAATATCAATAAGGAATTTGAGGTTCCGTTTTATACACGGGGAAATAACCCTACCGTAAGCATTTTGCGAAAAAAAATGGCAGCGCTTGAAAAGACCGAAGATGCACTTATTACCTCAAGCGGCTGTGCGGCGATCAGTGCAGCAGTGTTCGGAAACCTTTCAGCAGGCGATCATGCGATCTGCGTGAAAAATTGCTATAGCTGGACGCACACGCTGTTCAATGATATCCTGAGGAGGTTCGGCGTCCATGTCAGCATTATTGACGGTACACGCGTGGAATTCTTTAAAAATGCCATTACGCCGCATACACGGCTGATCATGCTGGAAAGCCCCACATCTTTCATGATGGAATTGCAGGATCTGAGAGCGATTGCAGCCTTGGCAAAAACGCATGAAATAACAACCGTTATCGACAACAGCTATTCAACGCCTCTCTTTCAGAATCCCGCAGAAATGGGTATCGACATTGTGGTTCATTCGGCTTCAAAGTATTTAGGGGGGCATAGCGACCTTATTGCCGGAGTGATATGTTCTTCTGAGAAAATGATACGCAGGCTTTTTGCGCAGGAATACCTTGCCTTTGGCGGGATCATCACACCGGATAATGCATGGCTGATTCTACGGGGCATGCGAACCTTGCCATTGCGGATGAATCAGGTGTACCAGACCTGCCGGAAGGTTGTCGATTTTCTGGAAGACCATCCCAAGGTGGAAAAAGTGTTGTGGCCCTTTGCAAAGAGTTTTCCGCAGTCTGAGCTTGCATCAAAGCAGATGAAAGGAGCCGGCGGGCTGTTTTCTTTTACCTTGAAAACAAAAGAGATGGAACGCGTTGATGCTTTTTGCAATAAGTTGAAACACTTTTTGCTGGCCTGCTCATGGGGCGGGCACGAATCGCTGGTTTTCCCGGCATCGGTGCTTTACAGCTCGCAGAATAATAATAAGGAACTACCGTTTAACCTGGTGCGCATGAATATAGGACTGGAAGAGGCCGATGTGCTGATTGCCGATATTCAGCAAGCCCTGGAGCATGTCTGATAATGATAAAACAAGTCAAATGGGATTTTAAAATCTTCATAACATGACAGTCTTGGTTAACATCGTCAGCTGGCTTGAGCACCACAGTGCGCCTTGTTTATTTAAAAAATTGACTGGATTTGCCTGCCCGGGCTGCGGAACACAACGCGCGGTCATTGAACTTTTAAAAGGAAATTTGTTGAATAGTATAAAGGAGTGGCCCGCCTTATTACCTGTGGCTTTTATGATGATTTACCTCATGCTGTTTTTAATTTTTAGATTCAAAAATGGCCTGAAAATATTACAGATCAGTTTTATAATAAATGCGATCATCATACTTATCAATTACATTTATAAGTTATTTTTGTAAAACGAACGTTTTGTCTGCCACAACAAATCATGATGATAAGTTGTTTGAATAAATTTAAAATTTTATGAATAAGAAACATTGAACGATATGGAAGAGCAACAAACAGAATTTCAAAGCCCTGTCACCGGGCAGAAAATGATCCCGTATTCTATTACTGCCATGGTGTTTGGGATTGTATCCATCGTGGTAATGTGTTATTTTGGCTGGGTTGCAGCCATTGTAGCCCTGGTGTTACACAAAAAGGGAATGAGGATTTATAATGAAAATCCTTCTGATTATAAACAAGGATCGCTTAGCATGATGCGAACGGCAAAGGTTTGCGGAATAATAGGTCTGATCGTTTCTATTGTATCAACCGTGTTATATCTGTTGTATTTTGTTTTTATCCTGGGATTGTCTACATATTCCTTTAATTCAGCCATACATTACTAATCATGAAAATACTCCCTGTCAGCCAGGTACGTGAGGCGGATGCCTATACCATATCCAATGAACCTGTTGCTTCTGTCGACCTTATGGAGCGTGCCGCAACAAAATGTTCCAACTGGATTCTTCAGCATCTGGGGCGGGGCAGAAGCTATAAGATATTTTGCGGTACCGGCAACAATGGCGGTGATGGCTTGGTAATAGCACGTCATCTCGCCGAAAAAAATGTCCGGGTTGAAATCTTCATCGTACGTTACAGTGATAAATGCTCAGAGGATTTTTCTTTAAATATGTCACGTCTGACGAAGATCAGGAAAATCAAAATTGTTGACATAAATAATCAGGAGGATATCCCGGCTATAAATTCAACAGATATTGTCATTGATGCCATCTTTGGTTCGGGATTGACAAAGCCGGTTATTGAGGGTATTGCGGCAGAGGTTATTGATGCTGTAAACCAAAGCAGGGCTGAAGTGGTTGCTGTTGATATTCCATCGGGGCTCTTTGGTGAGGATAATACTGAGAATACGGGAAAAATTATCCAGGCCCGGCATACCCTCACATTCCAGTTTCCGAAGCTTTCATTTTTCTTTGCATCAAATGAGAAGTATGTTGGCAGCTGGCAGGTCCTTCCCATCGGCTTGCATCCTGAGTTTATCAGGAATGTTGATGTGAGGAACTATTATACGGAGCATGACGACTGCAAAGCGCTTATAAAACCAAGAAATAGGTTTTCTCATAAAGGTACTTACGGGCATGCATTGCTTGTGTGTGGCTCGTATGGAAAGATAGGTGCTGCGGTGCTTGCTGCGCGCGCCTGCCTCCGCTCGGGTGCCGGCCTGGTTACTTCTCATCTTCCCAAATGCGGATATAAGATCATGCAAACGGCTGCACCGGAGATCATGTGCAGCATTGACAGCGATAAAGAGGTGCCGTCGGATCATGTTGATATTAAACAGTATAATGCCGTGGGTATCGGGCCGGGCATCGGCAATGATGAAAAGACTCAGAAAGCCTTGAAATTGCTGGTTCAAAACTGTAACAGCCCCGTGGTTTTTGATGCTGATGCCTTAAATATCCTTTCGGAAAACCCGACCTGGATTCCTTTTGTGCCGAAGAATTCAATATTTACCCCTCACCCAAAGGAATTTGAACGTCTGGCCGGTAAAAGTTCAAATGAAACGGAAAGACAGAAAAGGCAGGTTGAATTCTCAAAGAAACACGGAATATATGTCGTTTTAAAAGGCGCGTACACGTGCATCAGCACGCCGGCGGGCGATTGTTATTTTAATTCTTCCGGCAACCCGGGCATGGCTACCGCTGGCAGTGGTGATGTGCTGACCGGCATCATCACGGGTTTGCTTGCGCAGGGCTACACGCCTTTCGAAGCCAGTATCCTGGGTGTATATGTTCATGGCTTTGCCGGCGACCTTGCCGCGAAACGGTATGGTTATGAAGCTACAACGGCTTCCGAGATCATCAATATGCTGGGGAAAGCCTTTTTAAGATTAAAAACGCTGTCAGATCAATAATTCAGCTATTTCTTTTCTTGTCCGGGGCTTCAGTGCCCTTTTCTGCAAATGTTCCGGCAATGATGCAATGTCTCCGTGATATCCAACGGCTGCAACGGATATAAGCGAATATTCCTCTGTGATGTTGAAATGCTCACGAGCCTTTTCCTGGCTGTAACCGCCCATCTGGTGAACATAAATGCCCTGTTCCATCGCAGCGATAATAAAGTTCATCATCGCCATGCCGGTATCATACTGATGGTAGGGGTTGGGCTTACCGTTGTATGAAGAAAACTTTTTTGCCATAACAAGAATTAGGACTGGCGCAGATTTCGCCCATTCTTTGTTGGTATCAGCAAGGCAATCAAAGAGTTTTTCATATTGTTTGCTGTCTTTTTTCGGGCAGACAATAAATCGCCAGGGCTGTTCATTAAATGCAGAGGGTGCCCAGCGGGCTGCTTCAAAAAGCTGCAACAGCATTTCATGATCTACTTCTTTTTCAGAAAATATGACCGGGCTGTAACGCTTAAAAATAATTTCTGTAGCTGTCATGGTTGTTGATAAATGATGGACACATTAATTTTAAATCCTTGTTCTGTTGCATCAAAGATACTTAGTTTTACGACCATCTGAAAATGATTTTTCAGGTAAATCTCCTTCAGATGGCATTGAGTTCAGCTATACGCCTGAGTGCTTGTCAGCGGTATATTTTATCCTTTTATGATGAATTCGTTTAAAAATTCATTATTTTTGAAAAAAATCGTCTATGAGAAAATGGCTTTTCCTGTTTATTTCCGCCATATTGTTTTTATCATGTGGTGGCGCCGGTGATAATGCAAAGAAAGAGGATACTGCTGCAGATTCAGCAAATAATGATGAAAAAGTTGCCGTGACCAAACCTGTGATGCTGGATGAAATATCCTTTCGCCAAAAGGTTTATGACTATGTGGCGGATAAGGATCTTAAATTTCTTGGCAACAAGCCTTGTCTTATTGATTTTTATGCCGACTGGTGCGGGCCCTGCCGCAGGCTTGCCCCGATATTGGAAGAGATTGCCGGAGATTATACCGGTAAGATAAATGTTTATAAAGTGAATATTGATGATAATCCTAAAGTAGCTACATACTTTCAGATTACAAATATTCCCGCGGTACTGTTATGTCCTATGCAGGGCAGGCCGCAGATTATGGTAGGCTTGTACCCTAAAGCGGAATATATTAATGCGATGAACCAGGTATTGTTTAAACCGGCAGCTAGCGCTAACTAACTGTTTCATCTAACGGCAATTTGCCGAACAAGCACTTTGGTGTTTCAGCGTTTTATCTATTAAGAAAATAGTCTAGTTTACCAGTTTCCTTTACCTTAATACCTTTCTCAGTCTGGTGTACCGTGCAGCATTCATATAACGGATCATGCTGAAAAAGCAACAGGTAATCATTTTCAACGGCCTCAGCCAGAAACTTTTGCTTTTCTTCCATCGACAGCAAAGGACGGGTGTCAAAACCTGCTATATAAGGTAAAGAAACATGACCGGCAGTAGGAATAAAATCGGCCATATATACAAGCGTTTTTCCTTTATAATGAATATGGGGTACGATTTGCCCGTCGGTATGGCCGTTCACGGTTTTCAGAAGAATATGATCCGTAATTTGAAAATTGTTTTCAATAAGGCTTAGCCTGCCGCTTTGTTCAAAAGGATCGAGGTTTTCTTTGAGGTAGGAAGCTTTTTCGCGGGGATTGGGATGATGAGCCCATTCCCATTGTGCTTTTGAACACCAGTAGTTTGCATTTTTGAAAACAGATTCTGTTTCACCATTTGCGTTAAATCTGAATGTGCCGCCGCAATGGTCAAAATGGAGGTGGGTATGTATAACATCGGTGATATCAGCTGGTGAAACACCTGTTTTATCAAGCGAATCAGCAAGGTTGCTTTCACCGGTAATAAAAAAGTTCTGCCTGAATTTTTCATTCTGCTTAAAGCCGGTGCCGGTATCAAACAGTATCAGCCGTGGTCCGTCTTTTACCAGCAGGTTACGGAGCGAAAAGGTGATCATGTTGTTTTCATCAGGCGGATAAAGCTTACTCCAGAGTGATTTCGGGACTACTCCGAAACAGGCACCACCATCAAGCTTGAAGTTTTCGGCATGAACAAAAGAGATTTCCATAACATCAGGTTATTGTAAGGCAAAGTTAAAGATTTATTAGTTACAGCGGCGGTTCTATGTCAATCGTTTGTATATCCCCTACGGGGAATGTACTAACTTTGCATGGATGTTTTATGATACTTTAACCGCTACGCGGTAAAGCTTTTATAGCGTAAATTCTGATAGCCCGTAGGGCTTGAAGTTCAATAAAAGTAAGGGGACCAAAAGGAAGGTTACCCCGTAGGGGTTAAACATCAAGGAAATGCAACATGAAACCAATAATGTAAAAACTTAATAACCAATTCTGGTCAATTTAGTTTTCATTCATTAAGAGAGAAATATAATCAGTTTTTTATGAACTTCTTTGTTGTTTTTGAATTTTCTCCAATAGCTCTCAGGAAATATATTCCCTTTCTGAAACCGGATATATCAAGAATGTGTTTTCTGGTTTCCTTTAATTCACCAGACTTTAACAGCCTCCCCATAGCATCGAACACCTCAAATCTGGAATAAACATTAGGTGAGTATTCAACTGAAATTGACTCAGAAGCAGGATTAGGATAAATATAAAAGAAATTCTGATTTGAAATATCAGGATTATAAGATTTAAATGTACTTCCACAGGGAGTACTGTTTTTTATGAAGTAACTGCGTACACTGTCAATACGTTGTTGCATAACGGGAATGGCTGCCTTAGCATTGGAATCAGTGAAGTTTCTTCCAAAAACATAGGCGAGGTCAAGTTCTTGTGACGCTCCGGGATGAAAAGTAAAAGGACCTGATGAACCGTAACTTCTCCTGTCATAAGGTAAATTACCTGACTGTTCCTCTGTCCACAAAGCTGTATCTCCGGGATTTATCCCCCCTGTTCCCCAGTTACAGGGATCTGAACTGCCCGGAAACATAAATGAGCAGGCAGGGCCTGTGCCACTTTGGTTTGGGTGCCCGTTACCCCAGTAATGCATCTGTAAGCCATCAAACCAATATCCATGCATATAATTATAAAATTCATTGGCATCTGAAGGACAAGATTCTACACAATAGGCAAAACAGTAATAAGGGCCTGATTTGCTGAGGCCATGACGTTCGTCATCAATAATGGAATTGCCAAAATTCAACCCATTGATACTTTCGTCACAACCACCTGCCGGATTGTCCAACCCGTCGGGATCCATATTCGGCCCGCCCAAAAAGGTAACCGATTGTGCGGGAGGGAAAGCCCCGTAACTTCCCGGATTTCCATTACCGTCTATGTTTTTTCCATTGTAACAATAATAAGATCCTCGCTGAACATCGCTGCCGAGATAATCATCGGTCATATTTCCAAGATTAAAATCAGTATGATTGGCGATATACGTTTTATAATATGTATTAGCTGACCGGTTTGTAAATTTTAAATTCAAAAAAACCGTATTCCATAAAGAAGAATCATCCTGACAATCGAAAGCATAAAGCATCCCAAGAATTTCAACTCCCAGTTTTTTTCCTCCTGATTCTGTATGGGGTTTCCTGTCGTCATTAAAAATAAATAAAACTGCTTCATCTCCCCTTATTAATGGATAGTCACCTGCATAAGGATCATAAATATTGTCGTCGTTATTGTCATTAAATGGCGCCAGGACAGAAGATTCTCCATTTTGGACGTTGCCATTACCGGGCCAGTTCAGCAATCTTGGGGATGGCTGGTAATTCGGCTCCTGCCAGTGTGAAATATGATAATCGATATCTGCTTTATCTATTTTCCAGAGCCTTTTATATTTATTATCATAGATTGAATCATAAACATTAGCAACAGGACCTGCCCAAAAATCACAGTCAGTGATACTGTAATATCTTTGTGCTGCAACATGTATGGAATCCATAATGTCCAGCCCTCCAATCCAAATGGACCCACAAAAAATTGTATTTGCTCCCGAGCCTTTTGGTACCTCAAATTTCGGGCAACAACTTGTTCCGTTGTACTCCTCCTGCGTAAATAGTAATCCATCGGCATAAACTCCGGCACAGATATTATTTATTGCAACAGAATCAAATATATTTTGATTATCAACATTAAATATTACTTTTCCATAACAAGATTCATGAGGTGTACCATAATCTATTAGAATATACCTTAGGGAGTCAATGCCGCAATATCCTGGATCAGTATAGTATTCAATACTTGTTTTGGAAATCTTCCATGCCGAGCCATGAGCAGGGTATGATGCAATTGTCAGAATTCGCATACTATCTCCATCCACATCGTAATCATTTGCTAAAATGTCAGCAATTGCATGTCCCTGGAAAGTATTAACATAATCTGTAACGGCTGTAGGTGGATTGTTCTGTGAAAATATTAAAAGTGGGGCAAAGAAAAACAAAACAATAAGTACTGTTTTTTTCATATGAAAAACATTATAGAGCAAATATATAAAAATAAAAGTATTTTTTCAATAATTTCTGGAAGTAAAATAGAAAGCAGTACATTAAGGAGTTAAACGTAAGGATATATAATGATAAATTGTATACCAGCAAAATTTATTATGCTGGGCACATAATAGATAATATGGTTTGTGATTTTGTAACAGGGAAGCTTTTTTATTGTATATCCCCTACGGGGAAAGTCACTATCTTTTGGTTTTTACATACAATACTATAACCGCTACGCGGTAAAGCTTTTATGGCGTAAATCGTAGTAGCCCGTAGGGCTTAAAGTATAGTAAGGGTAAGATAAGATAAGTCATAGTGTTACCCCGTAGGGGTTAAACATCAGCAAATACACAAGTAAAGTGAGTGTTTGGGCAAACCTCGTTTTGTCAAAAGCATATAAGCTTTAGTCGATTTATAGTTTTTTTAGCAGGGAAGCTTTTTTATTGTACATCCCCTACGGGGAAAGTCCTCATCTTTTGGTTTTTACATACAATACTTTAACCGCTACGCGGTAAAGCTTTTATATCGAATATTGTAATAGCCCGTAGGGCTTAAAGTACAATAGAAACAGGATAGATAAATCATTGTTAAATATCAACGAAAAAAGCTGCCCTGTCTCCAAAGCAGCTTTTTCCTTATATTGATAGTTTTATTGTACGAATGTCATCTCATCGATGAGGTTTTTAGCACCGGCGTATTTGTCAATTACAAACATCACATAACGGATATCAACGCAAATCGTTCTTTGTATATCCGACTCATAGGCTATATCTCCGCTCATGGCTTCCCAGTTGCCGTCGAAGGCAATGCCGATCAGCTGGCCGTCGCCGTTGATAACCGCACTACCGGAATTTCCACCGGTGATGTCAAGATTGGCTGTGAAACAAACCGGCATTTCGCCATTCTTTCCGTAACGCCCGAAGTCCTTAGCTTCATATAATTGTTTGAGTTTCACAGGTACGATAAATTCTTCATTTGAAGGATCTTCCTTTTCCATAATGCCTTTTAACGTTGTAAAATAGTTATAATGTACAGCATCAGCAGCATCATAGTCGAGCACTTTTCCATAGGTAACACGCATGGTAGAGTTAGCATTAGGATAAAACTTTTTATCGGGATTCATTTCGCG
>Ga0116171_10001514_pt1 | contig 23005 bp, 20 predicted proteins | sample AD_JPNHW2_MetaG_FD_89798 | JGI IMG/M metagenome (GOLD analysis project Ga0116171, IMG submission 89798) | Active sludge microbial communities of municipal wastewater-treating anaerobic digesters from Japan - AD_JPNHW2_MetaG | ecosystem: Engineered > Bioreactor > Anaerobic > Digestate | place...
AATAAAAAGTGATGTAATCAGTATAAAAAGTATTCTCTTCATTTAGTTTAGAATTTTGGCCTTAAAACAATGAAAGAAGGCAATATGTTCAGAAAGTTCGAATTTTTTTTGTTTTTCTTCTAAAAACTCAGCAGGCGATTGAAATATTCCTTCTCACCTGAGAGTCTCAATGAATGTTCTTTTTTTTCCAGCATTTCAATTTTATCCAGCATGGCCCGGGCAAAATCTTTTATTGCAGAAGCAGATCCTGTTTTGATAATATGGTCAGCCGCCCTTGTCACAGCTGCAACTTCGTTCCATAATTTCTTTGTCTTCTCATCAAAATAACACCCGGTAAACATTTCCCAGACGTAATCTGAAGCGGCCTGTGAAGGATGAAGCATATCATTGTCATAGTACCTGTAATCGCGCAGATCGTCCATGAGAATTTCATAGGAAGGAAAGTACCCGGTATCTGTATTCTGACCAAGCAGTTCCTCTGTTGCAAGCAGGAGTACCGCTTTGCTGACCTGGTTTCCATGCGCCCCATCCTTCCAGTGCCTCACGGGGCTGACAGTGAATACCACCTTCAGCCGTGGAAACAATGAAGACAGCTTCACCAGCTGTTCTTTCCAGAGCTGTACCACTTCGACGACTGTCAGGAGCTTATGTGTGAATTCTGATGCAGGAATTTTATGACAATTTGAGACGATCTTTCCTGATTCTTTCCGGATGAAGACGCGCGCGGTGCCAAATGTTACAAAAAGATAAGAAGCCTTTGAAAGAAAATCAGCCGCCTTAGCAGCTTCGGTGTTGATCTTATAAAGAACTTCGTCAGGATCTTCAGAGCTGAAATCGGTGTAATGATTAAAACTTAACCAGGATCCTTTATAATTATGCAGGTCGGTTATCTTATATTCTTTGCCTGACGTAATTGTTTCGAGAGTATTGCAGACTGAGACCGGGTTATATACAGTCCCTGAGGGATTGATCATTACAGGCATGTGCCCGGCTTCAAACTTTTTTCCTATTGAAGCCGAAAAACATGATCCGATAAACATGACCGGATCGGTATATGAAATTTTTACCCGTGCGGGATCTATCTTTATTACCGTTCTGAAGTCCATTATTTCAGATCATCTTGTTAAACCAGCCAACGAGGTATTTGAAAACATCGTCCCGAAAAGTTTCGTTATGCAGTTCATGGTATCCCTGTTCCCATATTTTCAATTCTGCAAGCCCTGTTCTCGATGCAAACTCCCTGCTTCCATCCGGAGAACAAATCTGATCATCGGATCCATGCATCAGCAGCAATGGTATCTTAAGCCCACCGGCATTTGCCAGTGCTACTGATGCGGCATTCATTGCGCTGTGAAAGAGGCTCACAGATATCTTACCGTGCACCAGGGGATCTGATTTATAGCGGTCGACCACGTTCCTGTCGTGCGAAATGTGGTCTACAACCAGCCCTGATGGCTGTATCAGTCCCGGGGCAATGTTCTTCATAACACCTGCGAGCCACAGTTTGAACCTGCCCGGCTGGAATGACAACCTGAGCCATGGTGAAGTGGCAATGACACCTCTGAATCCCGGATTTCCCTTCAAAATATAATCCAGTACAATACCTCCTCCCAGGCTGTGTCCATAGAGGAAAAGAGGTATCCCGGGGAAAGTATTGCTTACATTTTTATAAAGTATGCCGATCATCTCATCAAGGAGAGTATAGTTCTTTATATTGCCCCTGGGGCCGTCAGAACGTCCATGACCGGGCAGATCGACACCTGTAAATCCAATGCCCTCTGCTTTCAGGGCTTCGGCCCATGACTCGTATCTGCCGATATGTTCTCCAAGTCCATGAACAAAAATAACAAATGCCCTTATTTTTGTCGCCGGAGCTGAAATCATTCCAGGCAATACCTGGCCGTTTCCAAGAACAATATTATACTCCATTGTTTTTGTTTTAAAAGTACTAAAAAATGTCGGATAACGATACTTAATTCAGCCTATCCGGGGCATGTAAGGAATTAGAAAATAACAGGTTCCTTATTTAGAATTAATTTGTAAAAACGCCTGTCTGAATAGTGTATTATATTGTGTGTCTGTATCTTAAGAAAGCCTCTTCTTTGGAATAAGCTTAGAACAGCAGGATATTAAGATATTAAGATTTGCATATCTTTTTCTATCATCATATTTTTGTATCGACAAATTAAAAAATAAGAGCTATGACAACAATCGAATTCAACAAGAGTCTGATAGGGATGAAACCCAATCTTCAGAGGTTTGCCATGAGCCTTACCTCAGACCGCGACGATGCATTGGATCTGGTTCAGGATACTTATGTAAAAGCGATAACATATAAAGACAAGTTTGCTGATTATACTAACCTTAAAGCCTGGGTATTTACTATAATGAAAAACACATTCATTAATAATTACAGGCGTGGGGTAAAAGAGAATACAATTATTGACGGAACACAGGATCTTTATTATCTGAATCAGCCACAGGATAAAGGATTTGTTTCTCCTGAATCGAATTATGCAGAAGGTGAGATTGAGAAAGCCATTGATTCACTTGAGGACGAATTCAGGATACCTTTCAGGATGCATATTGAAGGTTATAAGTATAAAGAGATAGCCGATGAGCTTGGTTTAAAGATAGGTACAGTAAAAAGCAGAATATTTTTCACGCGTCAGAAGCTAATGCTGATGCTTAAGGATTATGTAAGGTAATACTCGTTTTAGTAAGGTTTGGTTTTAGGGGATTCAGGGGCGCCATCAACAGCGCCCCTGATTTCTTTATGGCATAGCCTGATAGCAGAAGTTCATTAATAGGAAACGTCTTGTAAAAAATATTGATCAAATTTTCCGGGAACGGATAGCAGCCTCGATATTGCGTTTAAAGTCAGGGAATTTAATCCGTTTCATAGAGGTCTTACCAAATAACTCAGCAAATTGGTCTTCATTCAGTGACTTCCATCCGCCGGCAGTCATTGATGCAATTCTTTCATCGATCCTGAATTCGGGGTGAGAGTTTGGCCTGGCATTTTTATTCCACGGACATGCCTCCTGGCATATATCACAGGCATAAACTCTGCCTCTGAGCTTCGGAATAAGATCTTCAGGTATGGGTCCCCTGTTTTCAATTGTAAGATTCGAAATACATTTTCGTGCATCAATTGTTCTGTTGCTGTTTATTGCTCCGGTGGGGCAGGCTTCGATGCATCTTCTGCATGTGCCGCAAAGATCCTCCGTGAACGGATCATCTGTCTTAAGATCGATGTTAAGCATAAGGACACCTATAAAGAAGAAAGATCCTATTTCCCTGTTTATCACAATTGAATGTTTTCCCTGCCATCCCAGACCAGCTTCCTGGGCCCAGCCTTTTTCAAAAAGAGGATCAGAGTCAACGAACACCTTCCCTTCACAACCGGGAGCTATTTCTTTTACATATTCAAGCAGTTTTTCGAGCTTTTCCGAAATTACAACATGATAATCCTGACCATAAGAATACCGCGATAATACTGGTGCATCCGGGTCTTTCTGCAATAAATCAGAGTAATAGCTGAATCCTGTGACAACCAGTGTTCTGGTTCCCGGGAAGAGCAGCTGCGGATCTGCACGTTTCTCCGTATTTCTTTCAAGGTAGCTCATCCTGTCGTTCATTCCTTCGGCTACCCAGTTTTTCAATACCTCTGCCCGTTCAGACATTTTGCGTGATCGGGCTATTCCGCAGATATCGAACCCAAGGTCTGCGGCTTTATCTTTGATCAGTTCCGACAGTTGTACGATTTCTTCTTCGGTCATTTCCGGCACTCTAAAGGAATCCAAGTTCAAGCTTTGCCTCATCGCTGAGCATGTTCTTGTCCCATCGGGGTGAAAAGGTAAGCTTAAGGTCAATGTCCTTAACCCCTCTTGTCCCTCCGACCTTATATTTAACTTCCTCAATCAGCTGTTCTGCCATCGGGCAGTTGGGCGCTGTAAGAGTCATCGTAACATGTGCGATATTATCATCGTCAACATCAATATTATATATCAGCCCCAGGTCATATATATTGACAGGTATTTCAGGGTCGAAGATGCTTTTAAGCACCCCAACTATCCTGGTCTCTATTTCCAATTTTTCTGTAGCATCCATAATTTTTTTTGTTATTTGGTCTTTCATCTCCAAGAAACCCACCCCTAGCCCCTCACGGGAGGGGAATCTTGTGAATTGCCTGATGCCGGTTGCCGGTTGCCGGTCGCCTTATATGCCATTGCATAAAGCTTTATCTGACGTACCATCGACAAAAGTCCGTTTGACCGTGTTGGTGAAAGGTTCTGCCTTAAACCGATTTTGTCGATAAAATACAATTCGGCAGCTATGATCTCTTCCGGTGTCCTTCCTGAAAACACCCTGATCAGCAGTCCGACAATCCCCTTTGTTATTATAGCATCACTGTCGGCTGTAAAATAGATCCTCTCGTCGCTGAACTCAGGATGCAGCCACACCTTTGACTGGCAACCCTCGATTAAAAAGTCTTTTATTTTAAAATGCGGGTCTATTGCCGGAAGATCCTTCCCCATATCTATCAGAAGGTTATATTTATCAAGCCAGTCATCGTAAAGCGAAAACTCTTCAACTATTTTATCCTGAACTTCGTTAAGTGTCATACAGATCGGATCTATGAAAACATTGATATTACTTTCTCAATACCGGTTCCAAGCATGTCGACTTCATCTTTTGTGTTATAGAAGCACATTGATGCGCGGACTGTGCCCTTTATGCCAAACCTGTCCATAACAGGCTGGGCGCAATGCGTTCCGGTTCTTATGGCAATCCCCAGCTTATCGAGCACCATTCCGGTATCATACTGGTGAATATCTTTTACGAGGAATGAGATTGTGGATATCTTTGACGAGGAGGTCCCGTAAATCTTCAACCCTTCGATTGCTGATAACCTGGCTGTGGCATGATCGAGCAGCTTCCTTTCCATTGCGTTTATGTTTTCCAGTCCGATGGAAAGGAGATAGTCGAGAGCTGTTCCAAGCCCGATAGCGCCGGGATAGTTCATTGTTCCGGCTTCAAACTTGAATGGCAGCTCGTTATATGTTGTTTTTTCAAAAGTCACATTTGCCACCATGTCGCCACCGCCCTGGTATGGAGGCAATTCTGTAAGCCATTTCTCTTTCCCGTAAAGGACACCTATTCCTGCCGGACCGTATATCTTATGTCCGGAAAAGACATAAAAATCACAGTCGAGGTTCTGTACATCAACAATTCCATGCTGGATTCCCTGGGCGCCGTCGACCAGTACCGGGATATCCATTGAATGAGCAGCTTCGATTATTTCCTTTACAGGAAGAACAGTGCCCAGTGCATTTGAAACCTGGGTGACAGCTACCAGCTTTGTCTTTTCCGAAAGCAATTCCTTGAATTCCCCGACGATTATTTCGCCTTTGTCATTTACAGGGATCACTTTAAGTATTGCGTTCTTCCTTTCGCAGAGCATTTGCCAGGGCACAATATTAGCATGGTGTTCCAGGCCGCTGATTATTATCTCATCGTCTTTTCTGATGTATCGTTCACCGAAAGAAAAAGCTATTGCATTTATTGAACCTGTGGCCCCTGATGTAAAAATAATTTCTTCTCTCTTTTCTGCATTAATGAATGAACGCACCTTTTCACGGGCTTTTTCATATTCTTCGGAAGCTTTGTCGCTTAATGCATGAACTCCACGGTGTATATTTGAATTATAGGTTTTATACACTTCATCAAGAGTGTCGATTACGCATTGCGGTTTCTGCGTGGTGGCTCCGTTATCGAAATATATGAGTTCCCTTCCGTAAACTTTTGTTTTCAGTATCGGGAAATCGGCCCTTATTGCTTCAATGGTTTTCACATCTTAACTATTAACCGCATCTGACCATACAGCTTGCACAGCGTGAAAGTTCGCCTTTTAGCCTCTGCATCACCAGGTTATCCATTCTTTCACGCAGCGCATCTACTTTAATATTCTGGATCACCTCATGTGCGAAACCGAACATCAGCATCAGCCTTGCCTCTCTTTTACCTATACCCCGGGAGCGGAGGTAGAACAGGGCATTGTCGTCGAGCTGGCCGACAGTAGCTCCATGACTGCACTTTACGTCGTCGGCATAGATCTCCAGTTGAGGCTTGGCATCCATCTTTGCATCGTCAGTCAGCAGAATATTGTTATTCTTCTGATATGCAATAGTACCCTGTGCGTCCTGGTGTACATAGATCCTGCCGTTAAAAGCACCAGTGGCCATATCGTCGAGCACTCCCTTGAAGAGCTGGTTGCTGGTGCAGTTCGGAAATGCATGATCGACATTTACATAATTATCCACATGCTGGAATTTATCAGTAAGATAAAGGCCGTACGAATGGCACTCTGCGCCCTCTCCCCCCAGGAAGTGATGGGTGCTGTTACGGACCAGGCCGCCATGCAATGTAATATTGTTTGAGGAGGCGGTGCTGTTTCTTTCCTGGTGAATGAAAGTGTGTGTTATTTTTGCAGCATTATTATGCTCATTCTGAACCCTGATAATATCGAAATGTGCATTCTCGCCGACATATATTTCAGTTACTGCATTGGTAAGAAATTTCTGTGGTGAGAGAGTATGGTCGCATATTATTAAAGTGACGTCTGAATTTTTTTCTGCAATAATCAGGTTACGATGCTGGTTGAATATATCCTCGTCAGACTGAACCAGGTTGACGATTTGTATTGGTTTTTTCAGGACAACTCCTTCGGGCACCCAGATAAAGACCCCATCAGAAGCCATTGCTGTATTTAGATGAACAAGTGCATCAGAGTTTCCGTTTACATACTCTCCATAATGCCTTTCAATTTTATCGCTGAATTTTTTTGAAGCTTCGCTCATGCTGCCGATCCATATGCCTCCCGGCAGTTCCCTGAGCTTTTCATTGATCGTCGGGTAGAATCCATTAAGAAGAACAACTCCGTGGGCATCGAGGTCGGTAACATCGCACCGGAATTCCTCTGCTTTCACAAAATCTGCTTCATCAGGCATCAGGTAGCTCTTGTAATCGGTATTAAAGAATGTGTCGAGGTTAGTGTATTTGTACGATTCATTCCGGCGTGTAGGTATTCCGAGCTCTTTGAATTTCTCAATTGCGGCCTGGCGGAAAGAATTAATATATGGAGATGAACTTTCAGATATTCTTTCCAGGTTATCCCTGTAGATCTTCAGGTAACGTTCTGTTCTTTCTTCGGTTGCGGTCATGCCTGATCAACTTCTTTTCTTATCCATTCGTATCCTTTTTCTTCAAGCTCCAGGGCAAGTTCTTTCCCTGCTGTTCTGACTATTCTTCCATCATACAGGACGTGTACCACATCGGGTACAATATAGTCGAGGAGCCTCTGATAGTGTGTAATTACGATTGTCGAATTATCAGCTCTTTTCAGTTTGTTTACTCCGTTAGCCACTATCCTGAGTGCATCGATATCGAGGCCCGAGTCCGTTTCGTCGAGAATTGCAAGCTTTGGTTCAAGCATCGCCATCTGGAATATTTCGTTCTTCTTTTTTTCACCTCCGCTGAAACCTTCATTTACTGAACGGTTTGCAAGTTTCGAGTCGATCTCCACGAGTTCTTTTTTCTCCCGCATTATTTTCAGGAAATCAGATGCTGATAATGGTTCAAGTCCTTTGTATTTACGGTGTTCATTAACAGCAGTCTTCATAAAGTTCACCATGCTGACACCCGGTATTTCAATGGGATACTGGAAGCCCAGGAATATTCCTTCCCTCGAACGGTCTTCAGCAGGCATCTCCAGAAGGTCTTTCCCGAAATATGTTACTGTTCCTTCTGTTACAGATGCAAACTCTCTTCCGGCGAGGACTGCCGCGAGGGTACTCTTTCCTGAACCATTTGGTCCCATTATTGCATGGACTTCTCCCGCTTTAACCTCCAGGGTGATGCCTTTCAGGATCTTCTTTCCGTCAATTTCTGCTTTTAAATTATTTATTACGAGCATATTCTTTCTTTTATCTTTTGTCTTTTATCTTTTTCTACCCCACGCTTCCTTCAAGGCTTATCTGCAGAAGCTTTTGTGCTTCGACAGCGAACTCCATAGGCAGCTTGTTAATGACCTCGCGGGCATATCCGTTCACTATAAGGGCTATGGCATCCTCTGTCGAAATGCCCCTCTGGTTACAATAAAATATCTGGTCCTCTCCTATTTTTGAAGTGGTTGCCTCATGCTCAACTATCGCAGTCTGGTTATCAACTTCAATATACGGGAACGTATGTGCACCGCATTTTGAGCCAAGAAGGAGTGAATCACATTGTGAAAAATTCCTTGCACCTGAAGCATTTCTAAGGACTTTTACCAGTCCCCGGTAGCTGTTCTGGCCCTGGCCTGCAGAGATTCCTTTTGAGACGATTGTGCTTTTTGTATTCCTGCCGATATGGATCATTTTGGTTCCTGTATCGGCCTGCTGATGATTGTTTGTAACAGCCACCGAATAGAATTCGCCTGTCGAATTATCTCCCTTCAGGATGCAGGAAGGATATTTCCAGGTTATGGCAGAACCCGTTTCGATCTGTGTCCAGGATATCTTTGAGTTTTCTCCCCTGCATAATCCTCTTTTTGTAACAAAATTATAAATGCCTCCTTTTCCTTCTTTATCACCGGGGTACCAGTTCTGGACGGTTGAATATTTAACTTCTGCATTGTTTTCTGCGATTATCTCAACAATTGCAGCATGCAGCTGGTTTTCGTCCCTCATGGGTGCTGTACATCCTTCGAGGTAACTGACATATGCTTCTTCATCTGCCACAAGAAGTGTCCTTTCGAACTGACCTGTGTTCGCTGAGTTTATCCTGAAGTATGTTGAAAGTTCCATCGGGCAGCGGACCCCTTTAGGGATATAGCAGAAGGAGCCGTCGCTGAATACAGCAGAATTAAGCGATGCAAAAAAATTATCGGTATATGGGACGACTGTCCCGAGATATCTTCTGACCAGGTCGGGATACTCTTTGACTGCATCGCTGAATGAGCAGAATATTATTCCCGATTCGGCAAGTGTCTCCCTGAATGTAGTTTTTACCGAGACACTGTCCATGACGGCATCGACAGCCACTCCTGAAAGGTGTTTCTGTTCTTCGAGAGGAATGCCCAGCTTGTCGAAAGTTTTCTTCAGTTCCGGATCAATTTCGTCGAGGCTTGCCAGTGCGGGTTTTTGCCTGGGAGCGGCATAGTAAATAATATCCTGATAATTGATTGCCGGTATTTTAAGGTTGGCCCAGCCGGGCATCTTCATTGTAAGCCAGTGACGGAAAGCCTTCAGCCTGAATTCAAGCAACCATTCAGGTTCATTTTTCTTTGCCGAAATAAGGCGTACGATATCTTCATTCAGACCTTTGGAAATCAGGTCTGTTTCAATATCGGTATAAAATCCGTATTTGTATTCGCCGGAGGTTACCTCGCTTATTATCTTATCCTGTTCCTTCTCCATTTATCAAAATTCTCTATACAATTCATTATAACAACAATTTTGTACAAATAATGTTATAATCTATTTTGATTTTCTTCGTCTCCCCCTTACCCTGAAGGGAGCTAAGAAAATCAATTTTTCACCCTTCAGGGCCGGGGCAGGAAAAATTGATTTTCGAACATATATGTTAATTAGATTTAATCTAAATAAAGAGACAAAATTATAAATTATTCGCATTTCGATAAAATGGGGCCTAACAAAAAGTCGCAAATATCATACAGTAAGTTAAAAAAGATGACCGATGATTAATTATTCAACATCAAAATATTTATAATTTGGCGGCCGGAAAACCAATTCAAATCCCTTTATGCAAAACCGAGCCATTCTTTTCACCGGAAAAAACATTAAAAAGCTGTTATTCTTTCTACTTGCATGTCTTACTCCAATGACTCTTTCAGCGGCTGACGGCAGCGTTCCTTCGCTGGGCCCCATCAGGGTCGAGTTTATTATTTTTGGGCTCATCCTTCTGGGTGTTGCGCTTTTTCATAAACACACATTCTGGGTGGCAATAACCGGGCTTACAGTGTTACTGATCTTCAAATTTGCATTCGATCCTGCTTTTCACCTCGGAGAACACATTTTCGGAACGACTCCTTTTGGTGAGCAGCTGATGGATAAGGAGCTTCGTCAGGGAGAGTGGGGAATTATACTTAACCTCCTGGGATTACTGCTGGGTTTTGCAGTTCTTTCAAAAATATTTGAAGAATCGAATGTTCCGGAAATACTTCCTCGCTATCTTCCCGATGACTGGAAGGGTCCGTTCATTCTTCTAATCTTTGTTTTCATTCTCTCCTCATTCCTCGATAATATTGCTGCGGCCCTGATTGGAGGCACAATAGCCCTAGTGGTTTTCAAAAACAAGGTACACATAGGTTATATTGCCGCGCTTGTTGCCGCGAGCAATGCAGGCGGCAGCGGTAGTGTTGTCGGCGACACCACAACCACGATGATGTGGATCGACGGGGTCTCAGCCTTCAATGTTCTTCATGCCTATGTGGCAGCTTTTATTGCCCTGTTGTTCTTTTCATGGTTTGCAGCACACCAGCAGGACAAATTCCAGAGAATACAAAAAAGCGCGACGACCGGTGTAAAGATCGACTGGCTAAAGCTTGTTACAGTTGTTATGATCCTTGTTGGTGCCATAGTCTCCAATATACTATATGATATGCCTGCCCTGGGAGTTTGGATAGCTATCGTGCTGGGAATGTTCCTGAGGCCTGTTCCCTGGAAGGAGGTTCCTGCAGCTCTGAAAGGCACTGTTTTTCTTCTCTGCCTTGTTACATGTGCATCGCTTATGCCTGTTGAAGAGCTTCCAAACGCTTCGTGGGGAACAGCATTTGCACTGGGATTCCTTTCATCGGTCTTTGATAATATCCCTCTTACAAAGCTCTGCCTCGACCAGGGACATTATGACTGGGGCATGCTGGCATACAGTGTAGGCTTCGGAGGTTCTATGATCTGGTTTGGATCGTCTGCCGGAGTAGCCATTACAAACAAATTTCCGGAAGGCCGTAATGTTGTACAATGGCTTAAAAACGGATGGCATGTTGCAGCTGCTTATGTTATCGGATTTTTTACTCTATACCTGCTCCTGGGCTGGGAACCGGCAGATAATAACGAGCATAAGATAAATAATTGTCCTGTTCCAGGGTGCCCGATGGCTGAAACTGTTGAACCTGTTTCGCAGGTCAACCTCCTGAATTAACAACAGGACAACTAATTAGTTTCGTTATTAAAATTGTTTTATTTATTTTTGGCGGAACTAAATTTTAATTTAATTATCATATAAATGATTCACAATAGGTTAGCTTTACTGCCTAAAGCCCTTAAGATGGCTTTTCTGTCGATTCTTTTTATTATGATGCCTGCTGCGATCTTTGCATCTTCAGGCGAAGTTCCCTCGCTGGGACCGGTGAGAATTGAATTTATAATATTTGGATTGATCCTGCTGGGGGTTGCCCTTTTTCATAAACAGACATTCTGGGTAGCGCTTTCCGGATTGGCAGTTTTGCTGATTTTTAAATTCGCCTTTGATCCCTCATTTCACCTTGGTGAGCACCTTTTCGGATCTACGCCTTTTGGTGAACAGCTGATGGACAAAGAATTGCGTCAGGGAGAGTGGGGAATTATTCTTAATCTACTCGGGCTGCTTCTCGGTTTTGCGGTTCTTTCAAAGATATTTGAAGAATCACATGTTCCAGATATTCTTCCGAGGTACCTGCCCGACGACTGGAAAGGGCCTTTCCTCCTTCTGGTTTTTGTATTCATCATGTCGGCATTCCTCGACAATATTGCTGCAGCACTGATAGGGGGTACAATTGCTCTTGTTGTTTTCAAAAAACAGGTCCATATCGGATACCTTGCCGCTATTGTGGCTGCCAGCAATGCCGGTGGCTCCGGAAGCGTTGTAGGAGACACTACAACTACAATGATGTGGATCGATGGTGTTTCAGCTCTCAACGTTATGCATGCATATGTGGCAGCCTTCTTTGCATTTATTTTCTTTGCATGGTTCGGTTCGCACCAGCAGGACAAATTCCATAGTATCATAAAAGATGCGCCTGAAAAAATTAGCATCGACTGGAAAAGGATAATTGTGGTTGCTTTAATACTTGTCGGAGCAATCCTTTCAAACGTTCTCTATGATATGCCTGCGCTCGGTGTATGGGCTGCAATTATTATTGGTACGCTGATCATTAAAGTACCATGGCGGGAGGTTCCCGGAGCCATTAAGGGCACTGTTTTTCTTCTGTGCCTCGTCATGTGTGCCTCGATGATGCCAGTGGAAGAATTGCCTGACGCTTCATGGGTTACTGCACTCGCCCTTGGATTCCTCTCTTCTGTCTTCGATAATATCCCGCTTACAAAGCTCTGTCTCGACCAGGGGCACTATGACTGGGGGATGCTTGCCTATACCGTTGGTTTCGGAGGATCCATGGTATGGTTCGGATCGTCGGCAGGTGTAGCATTGACCAACAAATTTCCTGAAGGACGAAATGTCTTCAAATGGTTAAAGAGCGGCTGGCACGTTGTTGTGGCTTATATAATAGGATTCTTTGCCCTATACCTGCTTCTTGGCTGGGAACCGGCTGATAACAAGGAACATAAGATCGAAAATTGTCCTGTTCCGGGTTGTCCTGTGGCAGACCACAGTGAGTCAACAGAAGGAACCGTGAGCTACCTTGAAATAGAGAAGTAAGAACATTCGAACATTCGAACATTCGAAGTCAGAATGGAGAACCGAAGTTCTTCATTCTGACTTCGATTGTTCTGAGTTCTTACTTCTTCTTACCTTCGGCAACCTGCATCATCCGGTGTAAATAAAACATTCATTTATAGACTTTTTTGGCTCTTTAGTCAAAAAAATATTGACTTGCATTATTTTTTGATGTAACTTTTATAGTTTGATTTCATCAAAAAGTAATACTCATGAAGAAGTTCTTTTCAAAAAGAATCCTGCTGGCATTATTTTTTGCATCTGCAGTCTGTGTTGCTATAGCCCAGGTTCCACAGGGTTTCAATTACCAGGCTGTTGCCCGGGATAACGATGGCAACGTACTAAAGGGTATGACGCTGAGTATCAGAATTGCAGTGCTTTCAAGTATAGACCCTCTGGTAATACAATGGCATGAAGAGCATGAAGTCACGACGAATGATTTTGGCCTTTTTAAATTAATTGTTGGCGATCCGGCAGCAGATGAAGTGCCGCCTTGTGAAGTAAAAAGGTTCTCAGATATAGACTGGCTTCTCAGTCCGTTATTCCTCAGAACCAGCATCTTTCTGGATGGCTCCTGGGAGGTTATGGGCGATGCCCAGCTCTATTCAGTCCCCTATGCCATGGTGGCTGATAATTTAGGAGGCGCACTGCCTGGCCTGAACGTACAGGGAACCACCACTGATCCGTCTGATGTTCTCTTTGAAGTGAAGAACAAATCAGGCCAGACGATCTTTGCCGTATACAATGAAGGTGTCAGAATATTTGTCAGCGACGGTGATGTAAAAGGATTGAAAGGAGGGTTTGCCGTGGGCGGCTTTGATGGTACAAAAGGAAACCAGGAGTACCTCAGGGTGACATCTGACAGTATCAGGATGTACCTGAACAACGCTCCTGCCAAAGGAGTTAAGGGAGGTTTTGCTGTGGGAGGCTTCGATGCAACAAAAGGAACTGAAACAGGCAGCTATTTCAACATGACAAGTGAAAACTACCTTATCGGTCAGGAAGCTGGTATCCACCTGGAACCCCAGGATGGAGGTCTGTACAATTCATTTATCGGATACCAGGCAGGATATAATACAACTTTTGGCAAGAAAAATTATTTTATCGGTTACAAAGCCGGCTATACAAATACAACAGGAAATAATAATGTCTTCATAGGTGACAGTGCAGGTTTCCATAATACAACGGGTTATTTTAACACCTTTGCCGGTAACTGGGCAGGATTTAGCAATTCATCAGGTATAAAGAATCTCTTTATCGGCCACAGAGCGGGTGTAAATAATTCTTCAGGGATATGTAATGTGTTCCTGGGTCCTGATGCCGGAGGACATAACACCACAGCCTATTACAATACATTTGTGGGGATAGGAACCGGATACAACACCACCTCAGGAGGATTTAATTCCTACTATGGAATAAATTCAGGTTTTGCCATGGCTGCCGGATCGAACAATGCATTTTATGGCAGTAATTCAGGATATTGGTTTGATGGCGGTTACAGGAACACTTTCATTGGAGCCGAAGCAGGACGCGGAGGCCCCAATGACGACCCTCCCGACCCTAACGGAGACGATAACACCCTGGTTGGTGCTTTTACATCAACAAATCTTGAAAATGCCTTCAGAAACACTATCATAGGTGCTTATGCAGGATTCTCAATGAGAACCGGTACAAATAACGTTTTCCTCGGATACCAGGCGGGATATAGTGAAACAGGCAGCAATAAGCTTTACATTGCCAACTCAAGCACAAATCCTCTTATTTATGGCGACCTGTCAACAAAACAACTCGGTATAAATACAACATCTCTGTCAAAAACACTGAATGTAGGAGGGGATGCTGCTGTCTCGGGCAATCTGACCGCAGCAACACTTAACGGAGCGCTGACAGGCAGCGTCACAGGTAATGTGACAGGAAGTGTTACAGGAGCTGTTAACGGAGCAACCAATGGAAAAGTCTTTTTTAGTGGGACATCGGGTACTGTTGCTTCAATTGGGTCAGGGGCATATTACCTGTACTGGGATAATACCAATAAGAAACTCGTTCTTTACAACACCACAGGCTCCTGGTTATGGTTCTCTTCACAAAGGATGGGACTTGGTACCGGTGCATTCACCTATGAAGCCACGGGATTCACTACAGCAACGAGGGACATCTGCACTATTTCCCAGAACGGTGAAGCATGTGTAATAAGCTTCCGTGACGATGCCGGTGCAGAGTTTTGCACCGTATGGCTGCAGTATGCAACATCAGAACTTACAGGGCATTATGTTAAATACTAAATAACAGGGAAGCTCTGAGACTTCTTATAACCACTAATTGCACAAAGAATGAATAAAAGACGCACAGGCTGAATTCTGATAAAGAACCATTTGCGTTTTTTTGCATTGATACTTTGCGACCTTTGCAGGTAACGGATTTTTACCCTTTAAACCACCTCTTTCTTATTGGCCCGATTCTTGATCGTATTGTTACACGAATTTCTTTAACTTTAACACGGATAAAAATCGTATCAAGATGAAAAAAACTATTATCACCTTCATATTACTGTCGGCTGTAACATTATATGCTTCGGCTGACACTCAGAAAGAGATTAAGGCGGGGCTTAAGCATGTAACAGTCTATCCCGACAGGGCACAGCTGACACATGAATCGAATGTTGAAATCCCTGCCGGGAAGAGCATTCTGAAGCTGGGCGGACTATCTCCTTATATCGATGCCCAGAGCATCCAGGTCAGGGGCTTTGGCGATTTTATGATACTATCTGTAAACCATCAGAACAACTATCTCCAGAATCTCGATGAGGTTCCGGAAATAAAAACAATAAGAAACCAGATCGAAGAGCTTCAGCTGAAAGTGGAGGATGAAAAGGCAGCCATTTCCGTTCTTAATGAAAAGAAAGCCTTTCTCGAAGCAAACAGGAGTATTCTTGTGTCAAAACAAAATGCTGCAACTACCGAACAGCTGAAGAGTATGATGGATCTTTATACAACCAGCATGGACCAGGTAACCGTCAGTGTCCTCAAAAAAAACCGTATCATAAAAGATTATGAAAAACAGATTTCCGCTCTTCAGAAGCAGATAAATGACAAATCAGGAAAGGCACAGCTCCCTTCTGGTGAAATCTCTGTTGCCATAAGCTCTGAAAAAGCTGTGACCGGTAAAATGACCTTTTCTTATGTTGTGTCAAATGCAGGCTGGTATCCTTCATACGATATCAGGGTGTACGATATTACAAAACCTGTTAATATTTTCTATAAGGCAAACGTTTTCCAGAGTACTGGAGCCGACTGGAACAATGTGAAACTGAGCTTCTCAAATGCCAATCCCTGGATTGCAGGCACTGTTCCTACTCTTTATCCATGGTTTATAGATTATTATGCTCCCCCGGTTTTATACAATGCAATCAGGGGAAAGGCGGCTGGAGTTCAAAGATCGCAGGCTCCGGTTATGATGGAGATGGCTGTTGCCGAAGCTGATATTGCAAAAGCTGAAGAGGCTGCACCAATAACTGTTGAAAAACAGGTCGGAGAAACCACTATTACCTTTGATATAGCAGTTCCTTATTCTGTTGTGTCCGACGGAAAGATACAGACTATCGAAATACAGCGCACGACCTCCCCTGCTGACTATAAATATGTTACTGTTCCAAAGATGTCACCACTGGCATACCTCACCGGGAATATAACCGACTGGGCAAAACAGAGCCTTCAGAGCGGAGAGGCTACACTCTATTTCGAGAACACATTTGTTGGTAAATCATACCTGAACGTAAACCAGATGTCCGACACCCTTACTCTTTCACTCGGGACTGACAACAGCATTCTGGTAAAAAGAGAGAAACGCAAAGATTTCACAAGCAAAAAGGTCATCGGCGCCAATAAAACAGACATCTTCTCCTACCTGATAACTATAAGAATAACAAAGCAACTGCTGTAAAGATAACTCTGAACGATCAGATACCTGTTTCTTCGAACAGCGGCATCACTGTTGAAGCCTCCGAGCTTTCCGGCGGCAAGCTGAATGCACAAACAGGACAAGTAAAATGGGATCTCGACATTAAGCCACAGGAAACAAAACAGATCGTCCTGACTTATTCTGTAAAGTATCCGAAGGACAAAACCATTATCCTTGAATAATATTTTATGAGTATCCTGGGAAATATTATCTGGCTGTTATTCGGAGGCTTTATTATAGCACTCGAATATCTCATTGGAAGCATTGCGCTGATGATCACAATTGTGGGGATTCCCTTTGGCATTCAGACGTTAAAGCTCGGCCTGTTGACGTTGTGGCCTTTTGGAAGGGGTACAAAGGTTCATTCAAGAGCTTCCGGATGCCTCTATATAATTATGAATGTGATCTGGCTTATCTTCGGAGGCCTTTGCATAGCCCTTACCCATCTGATCTTCGGCGTTTTGCTGTGTATTACAATTATCGGAATACCGTTTGGCTTACAGCATTTTAAGCTCACTAACATGGCCCTTACCCCTTTTGGCAGGGATATAGTAAAACTCTGATCTGCAATAATCTGTACGATCTGCGCGATAATAGAGTTTCCTGCAGATTTCGCTGGTTTATGAATATAACCACCTATGAAAAATCCGGATAATAAAAAACCTGAAACTATACCTGGTAAAGTAAACCTGATCGATCATATTGCCGGCAAAGTAGTTCCCGGTAATAAATCGACATTTCTTGGAATCGGCGACGATGCCGCAGTAATCGAAAACGGTGATTCGTTCCTGCTCGTCTCTACCGATCTGCTCCTTGAGGGTATTCACTTCAATCTTGTATATTTTCCGTTAAGACACCTCGGCTACAAGACAGTAATCAGGGGAATATCGGATATCATGGCAATGAATGGTAAACCGGAGCAGATATTTCTTGGCATGGGTCTCAGCTCGAGGTTTACTACAGAAAATATTGACGAGATACTCTCAGGCGCACTGCTTGCCTGCGAAAAGTATCATGTCGATCTTGCAGGCGGTGATACGACAAGTTCGCTTACCGGCCTGACGCTCAGTGTAACTGCCACGGGAAGAGTTGAAAAGGAAAAGCTGGTAAGGAGAAACGGAGCCAGGCCCAACGACCTGATTTGCGTAACAGGCAACCTGGGAGCAGCATATACCGGTCTTCAGATCCTTGAAAGGGAAAGAAAGATTTTCGGACAGGACAGTACCATTCAGCCAGATCTTTCAGGATATGAATATATACTCGGGAGGCAGTTGAAGCCCGAACTCCCGTTGAAAATCCTCGAAGAACTCAATTCAGTCCCGGTCTCTTTTACTTCGATGATCGACATTACTGACGGGCTGGCTTCTGACCTGATGCAGATATGTAAGGCATCACAAACAGGATGCAGGATTTTCAGCCAGCAGATTCCCGTCGATTATGAAACATCACGTGCAGCTGAAGAGATGAACCTCGATCCTCTTGTCCCTGCGCTCCACGGAGGTGACGACTTTGAACTTCTCTTCACGGTGCCTCTTGAGGCTTATGATCAGATCAGGAAAATAAAATCTGTCACAGCTATTGGGCACATAACTGAGAGAATTTCAGGAAATTATATTGTCGGAGCCGATGGATCGGAAGTTGAACTTACCGCGCAGGGTTGGTCGGCAACAGAATGAGAACTCCTACCTGGCCCTTATTACGCCACGTTCTGAGTTTCTGATAAAACTGATTATGTAATCCCTGTCTGGTGAAGGCTTGAATTCTTTTTCAACGTATTCAAGAGCCTGTGACAGGTTCATATTATTCTGGTAGAGGACCCTGTAAATATTATGGATCTCATCTATTCTCTCTTTCGTGAAGCCTCTCCTGGTAAGCCCGACAGTATTCAGTCCAAGGTATGACAGAGGTTCCCTGTCGGCTTTTACAAATGGAGGGACATCGATCCTTATCTTAGAGCCGCCGCCGATAAAGGCATGTGCACCTATTCTTGCAAACTGATGGACGAGAGTTCCTCCGCTGAGTATTGCCCACTCTTCCACTTTTACTTCACCGGCAAGACCGGTACCGTTTCCGATAATACAACTGTCGCCGATATTGCAATCGTGACCTACATGTGAAGTAGCCATCAGCAGGCAGTTGCTTCCGACAACAGTTTTGCCAGCTGCGGCAGTGCCCCTGTTGACTGTTGCAGCTTCCCTGACAGTTGTATTGTCACCAAGCTCGGCGGCGGTATCTTCGCCCTTGAATTTAAGATCCTGGGGAATCCCTGAAATTACGGCAGTCGGAAAGATCCTGCAATTTTTTCCTATGCGTGCACCGTCCATTATTGTGGCATTCGGACCGATCCATGTACCATCGCCGATAGTTACATTCCCGGCAACATATGCAAATGGCTCAACAGTAACTTCGTTGCCAAGCTTTGCATCGGGGTGGATATAAGCTAACTTTGAGATCATAAATATCTGGTGTGTTATTTATTCTTGATAACCTGTGCAACCATTTCACCTTCAACTACAAGTGTGTTCCCTACATATGCCTGACCGTACATCGAAACGATACCCCTTCTCATAGGCTCTATCAGTTCCATTTTAAGGATAACCGTATCGCCCGGCACAACTTTATGCTTGAATTTAAGCTTATCGATCTTCAGGAAATATGTTGAGTATTTTTCTGGTTCGTCCACACCGTTCAGGACCAGTAATCCACCCGATTGGGCAAGCGCTTCAACCAGAAGCACACCTGGCATTACAGGTTCATCAGGAAAGTGTCCCTGGAAAAAATATTCATTGAAAGTAACATTCTTGATCCCGATAACTTTGGTTTCGTCGAGATGAATGATCTTATCCACAAGAAGGAAAGGAGCCCTGTGAGGAAGCTTCTTCTTTATATCCTCAACAGTCATCACAGGTGGCTGAAGCGGGTCGTACTGAGGAATATCGCGCTTTGAAAGTGCTTTCTTCATCTCCTGCCTCATAAGCCGTGCAAGCCGTGTATTGGCATAATGGCCCGGCCGGGTAGCAACTACCTTGCCTTTAATTGGATGACCGACCAGGGCAAGATCGCCCATTATATCAAGCAGTTTATGCCGGGCAGGTTCATTAGGATACCTCAGTTCGGTATTATTCAGTATGCCTGCAGTATGTGTGCTTATCCCTGGCCTGTTAAAAAGCTTTGCAATACGGTCTATCTCGGTCTGATCGACCTCTTTTTCGAGGATCACGATCGCATTATCGAGATCGCCGCCTTTGATAAGTCCAAGCTTAAAAAGAGGTTCCAGCTCATGGAAGAAAACGAATGTGCGACAGTTACAGATATCCTTTTCAAAGTCCTTTATCGAATCGAGGATCGCATACTGGTTTCCAAGGATCTTTGAATTATAATCAATAAGAACATTAATACTGAAATGGTCATCGGGATATACTATAAGGTCAACGCCATGTTCCTCATCAGAAAAAGCGATTTTTTGTTTTACGGTGAAGTAATTCCTCTCTTCTTTCAGGTCAACTATCCCGGCTTCCTTGATTGCATTGACAAAGGCCAGAGAAGCTCCGCCCATAATAGGTGCTTCAGGACCATCGATCTCTATCAGTGCATTGTCGACCTGCAGTCCGTGGAAAGCTGCCAGGACATGTTCGATTGTAGATACCGAAGCATTATTCTGTACTATTGTTGTTCCCCTCGATGTATCAGTAACATGTTCTGCCAGTGCATCGATAACAGGCTTTCCCGGCAGGTCGGTTCTGCAAAACTTGTAACCATGATTTGCCGGCGCCGGCCTGAATGTCATCTTTACATTAATTCCTGTATGTAATCCTTTTCCGCTTAGAGTTATCTCCCTGGCAAGTGTCCTCTGCTTCTCACTCATTTATACAATGCTTTTAAACGGCTACAAAAAAACAAATTTTTTTCGAACATCCTATGAAAACTTCCTTTAACTCGATTAATGCCAGTCAATTTCCTTTAGACCAGAATGATAGTCTATTTGTTTTTCATTGCTTTAATGTCCTTTTCAATATTATCGACCCGGGTTTTCAGGTCGGGTAATTTCCTGAAGATCACCGATGATTTAAGAAAATCCATATGATCGATAGCAGGTAGTCCGAGAAGAATTGAATTTTCTTTTTTGACGTCACCGGGAACACCTGCCTTGGCTCCTATTTTTGTTCCATCAGCTATTTTCAGGTGTCCGGCAATGCCTACCTGGCCGGCAAACATACAGTTTTTCCCTACTTTTGTGGAACCGGCAATACCTGTCTGCCCTGCCATAACTGTATTTTCTCCTATTTCAACGTTATGTCCTATCTGTATCAGGTTATCAAGCTTTACACCTCTGCGAATTATTGTTGAACCCATCGTTGCCCTGTCGATTGCCACATTTGCTCCTATTTCAACATGGTCCTCAAGGACGACGTTGCCAAGTTGCGGGATCTTCATAAATTCAGTCTCCGATTGCGGTGCGAACCCAAAGCCATCGCTTCCTATTACACTCCCTGCATGGATTGTACATCCCTCCCCAAGAACACATTCATGATATATTTTTACACCCGGATTAAGTGTGCAGTTTTTCCCTATCGTTGTATTATCGCCGATAAAAACATGCGGGTAAACAGAGCAGTTATCCCCTATCGTGCAATTGTCTCCGATATATGCATATGCGCCGATGTACACATCCTTCCCGATCCTTGCAGATGGTTCTATTACTGCTGTCGGATGAATTCCTTTTTTTCGCGGACGGGCCTGGTCGACAAGGCGAAGCAGTGATGCAAAAGCCTCGTATGCATTTTCAACTCTTATCAATGTGGCATCGATCTTTGCAGAAGGGACAAAAGTTTTATTTACAATGACTATCGACGATTTCGTGTTATATATATAATGTTCGTATTTCGGATTTGCCAGGAAGGAAAGCGCCCCGGGGAATCCCTCTTCGATCTTTGCAATATTATTCACTTTAATTCCCGGATCTCCTTCAACTTCACCCTGAAGGAAACCTGCTATTGTTGCTGCTGTAAATTCCATAATTTATTGTTTTTAATGTCTGCATTCCTTGGGAAAGCAAAGAAAATATTTGGTTACGCGTTCTGAGATAAACCTGTGATCGAACATATCTGACACAGCCGATATTTCGGCAGTGCTGCCAGTTTTAAGAAGTATAGTCACTTCAGGCATATCGGGTGTATATGCAAGGTTTGTTATGGTGCCTGTATAGACATAATAATCAGCTTCCCCGGGAGACAAATTCATCAATGTACTTGCTTTCCTGCCCAATGCTGCAACTCTTTCTACCTGAAACGGCTCATTCTGCAATTCTATTGCTAAGAGATCCCTTTTTGTCAGACGACGGGCAAGGTCGGAAAGAATATGATCAGACTCGTCGGCCCAGTATTTCGTCGAAACAAGAATGTCGGAATCATCCAGGCGTGTAAAGTTTGAAGCCAGTATCCCGGGAGTGAACTTACCATTCCTGAGAAGGTCGTCGGGTCCCAGCTTATTATAAAGGAAGAACCTGAGGGCGGGTGTTGCATACAGATCGTATCCGGCGCCTGCCAGTTCTTTGGCCCTCCGAAGTATCCTTACAAGAAGGCTTTCGGATGAAAGAACGGTTTTATGCATATATACCTGCCAGTACATCAGCCTGCGTGCGATAAGGAATTTTTCGAGCGAATAGATCCCCTTTTCATCAACAACCAGCCTGTCGCCGACTACATTAAGCATCCGTATTATCCTGTCAGAGCCTACCGATCCCTCAATAACCCCCGTAAAAAAGCTGTCGCGCCTGAGATAATCGAGGCGATCCATATCTATCTGTCCTGCAATAAGTTCATGAAAGAACCTTCTTTCGTAGGTTCCTCTGAACATGCTTATTGCCAGTGAGAGCCTGCCTTTATATTCTTCGTTGAGCAGGTTCATCAGAAGAAGCGAGATATCTTCGTGTGATATTCCACTGATTATTGAATTCTCAAGTGCATGTGAAAAAGGACCATGGCCGGCATCGTGAAGCAAAATTGCTATCAAGACAGCTTCTTCCTCCTCCGGTGAAATGCTGATATTTTTGCTTCGCAGCGTCCTGATTGCCTGATCCATCAGGTGAAGAGCGCCCAGGCAGTGCTGAAACCTGCTGTGGTTTGCGCCGGGATATACAAAGCTGGTGAGGCCCAGCTGCCTGATATTACGAAGACGTTGAAACCATTGATGCTCAATAAGATCAAATATAAATTCACCCGGAATGCTGATGAAACCGTAAACCGGATCGTTGATGATCTTCCTCTTGTTTGTACTGTATCCCAACTGCATTTTAACTTAAGATACAAAAGTATAATTTGTTTTTAACATA
>Ga0116171_10001518_pt1 | contig 22964 bp, 24 predicted proteins | sample AD_JPNHW2_MetaG_FD_89798 | JGI IMG/M metagenome (GOLD analysis project Ga0116171, IMG submission 89798) | Active sludge microbial communities of municipal wastewater-treating anaerobic digesters from Japan - AD_JPNHW2_MetaG | ecosystem: Engineered > Bioreactor > Anaerobic > Digestate | place...
ATAAAAGCCTATACAGATATCTTAAAGGATATAGGAACAGGAACCAAGAATACTGTACAAAGCTCGGCAGGTATTTCAGGAGAAGGGATGAACTACCTTTCAATAGGAGCCTATGACGAAATAGAGAGACTGCTTAAAAACAATAAACTTTGCAAAGTTGTTTCCGGTAACTCAATTATTTATGGTGGTGACAGGCAAATGACACCTTTTTATGTTCATGCCATTACAAATAATTCCTATCTGGAGGGCTCGTACCGTTTTTCGGGTGGGGCAGAACAAGTTACAAAAGCACTTGAAGACAAAATTGTGCAAAACGGCGGGGTTGTCAGGTGTGGGGCAAGGGTGACAAAAATAATTACAATTGACAATAAGGCAGGCGGAGTTGAGCTTGAGGGAGGAGAGGTTGTTGTTTCAAAATATGTTGTTTCTTCGCTGCATCCGTCGCTAACTCTAAATCTCATTGACGATAATAATGCAATAAGGTCGGTCTTCAGAAACAGAATCACCTCATTGAAAAACAGCTACGGACTGTTTTGCCTCTATCTTATAATGAAAGAAGGCTCCTTCCCATATCTTAACGAGAATCATTTTATATTTAACGAAGGCAGAAATGCAAAAAGCAGCAAATTACCTCCCGATAATGGAATAATTGTAACAATGCAGGTTCCGTCCGATGGGGGAAAAAGTGCAGAAATAGTTTCATTAATGAGGCCAATGTACTTTAGCGAAGTAGAAAGGTGGAGCAACACTAAAGTTGGAAACAGGGGAGAGGATTATCTTGAGTTTAAGGAGAGAGTTTCTGATGAAATGATAACTATTGCCGAGAGTCGTTTCCCGGGTTTCAAAAACTCCATTGCGTCAAAATATTCGGCAACTCCGCTCACTTTCCGGGATTATCTTTCTGCGCCGGAAGGGAGTGCATACGGAATTATGAAAAACTTCAACAGCCCCCTTTCAACACTCATTCAGCCTAAATCAAAAATTGAAAACCTTTTTCTTTCCGGCCAGAGTTTAAACCTTCACGGAGTGATGGGGGTTACAATCACTGCGCTCATGACATGTTATGAAATACTCGGAACAGATTATCTTTCGGGTAAAATATTTGAAAAACGATGATAAGAATTATATTCAGAATTATAAAATATACTGCAATCACTTTACTGGTTACGGTATTGCTGGTTTTGTCCGCCGGAGCTTTCCTTTATTTTACGGCAGACAGGTCCGTTCCTGACATCGTTTTACCTTCGACTCTTCCGGTCGTGACAGAACACAACGGATACAGCAGTTTTGGAGAATCTGTGCTTCGCAGGGGGGAAGGCGATTTATGGGAACTGCACCTAAAGGGAAGTCCTTCAATGAGAGGGCTTGCTTTCGGGGAACTTTGCCGTAATCTTATGTATGAGCAGGAGAAGGCTTTTGTTAGCCAGATAAAGAAAATCGTACCATCTGAGAACTACCTGAGCTTCCTGAAATATCTCACAATTATATACAATCGGGATATATCATCAAATATTCCTCCTGAATACAGACAGGAAATATACACTTCATCCCTTGCCTGCAGCAGCGAATTCGACTATATCGGCAATGCATACGACAGACAATTGAATTATCATGCTGCACATGACCTGGGCCACGCAATGCAGGAGTATATGCTTGTCGGGTGCTCTTCTTTTGCCGTGTGGGGAAGCAAAAGTGTCGATTCTTCACTTCTTGTGGGAAGAAACTTCGACTTCTATGTTGGAGATGATTTTGCCAGAAATAAAATAGTATCTTTTTATTATCCGGAAAAAGGATACAAGTTTGCTTCTGTGGGATGGGCAGGTATGGTTGGCGTTCTTTCCGGGATGAATGAAAAGGGGCTCACAATAACACTAAATGCCGCCAAGTCTTCGCCTCCCATTTCTTCCAAAACCCCCATTTCGATTATTGCAAGGCATATACTTCAGTATGCATCCAATATAGAAGAGGCATATAATCTAGCTAAAGAACTGGATGCTTTTGTCTCTGAATCGTTACTGATAGGTTCTGCAGCAGACGGAAAGGCAGCTATAATTGAAAAGAGCCCGGATGGAACATTTCTTTATGAGACAACCGGCGAGATGATAATTTCGACCAACCATTTCCAGTCTGAAAACTTCTCCAAAAACCCAAAAAACATTGATGCAGTTAAGAGTATTGAGGGGAGCCACTCACAATATCGGTTCAAAAGACTTACTGAGCTTATTGCGCTAAAGACTCCTCTGGACCCGGAAAAAAGTGCATGGATACTAAGAAATCCGTATGGTCTTCAAGATAAGTCAATAGGGTGGGGAAACGAGAAGTCGGTAAATCAGTTCATTGCCCATCATGCCGTTATTTTTCAGCCCCAAAAAAGAATTATGTGGGTGAGTACGGCTCCATGGCAATTGGGTAAAATGGTTGCCTATGACCTGAATGAAGTATTCGCAAAGAAAGATTATACTTCAGGAGCAGACATCCCGGATCTGGCAATTGATGCGGATTCTGTTGCCATAGCTTCAATTGCTCCTGCAATTATAAGATACAGATTGCTGCTGCAGGAAATCAAAAATGATATTAAAGAGAAATCCGTATTAAAGCCTTCTGAAATAGAAGATTTCATTAAGCTCAATCCGGATTATTACCATACTTATGAACTCCTTGGTGACTATTATAAAAAGATGGGAGACAAGCCAAAGGCAAAAGAGATGTATATTATTGCACTAAGCAAGGAGATACCATATTTAAGCGACAAAAACTCAATAGTAAAGAAGTTAAATTCCAAATAGATATGAAAACAGATCCCAGTATTCAATTCAAAACCAGAAAAGAAATTAAGAATTTTCAGGAGGAGTCCCTTCTGGAGACTTTGAATTATGTTTCTAATAATTCGCCATACTATAAAAGAGTTTTCAAAGAGAGAGGAATTGATGTGCAAATGGTAAAAAAACTTGAGGACCTCAAGCTTCTTCCCACTACTTGTAAAGCAGACATTCAGCTGTATAATAACGATTTTCTGTGCGTACCGCGCAATAAAGTAATAGATTATGTAACAACATCCGGTACACTGGGAGAGCCTGTGACATTCATGCTCACGGAGATGGATCTGAAAAGGCTTGCATATAATGAGAAGATGTCCTTTACAACAGCAGGTTGTGCAGAAGGTGACGTTATCCAGCTTATGACAACAATCGACAGGCGGTTTATGGCCGGTCTTGCATATTTTCTTGGAGCAAAAGAGATGGGAGCTGGTATTATAAGGGTTGGAAACGGTATTCCTGAACTTCAATGGAGTTCAATAAGAAGCATAATGCCTTCCACTTGTATTGTTGTACCTTCTTTTCTAATAAAGCTGGCGGAGTTTGCCGAAAAAAACAATATAGATTATTGCAACACAACACTAAAGAGGGCAATCTGCATCGGAGAACCCCTCAGAGAGATTGATCTTTCCGACAACACTCTTACCTCAAAGATAAGACAAAAGTGGCCTGAGCTCTCTTTGCACTCTACATACGCGTCAACCGAGATGCAAAGTTCATTTACCGAATGCGAACATCTTTGCGGTGTACATCATCAGCCGGATCTTATCATTATTGAAATTCTGGATGAGGAAGAGAGAGAAACAAGTCCGGGTGAGATAGGGGAATTGGTTATTACGACTCTTGGTGTTGAGGGGATGCCACTAATACGTTTTAAAACCGGGGACCTTTGCAGGGCATATAATGAAAAGTGCAAATGCGGAAGAAACACTACGAGACTTAGTCCTATTGTTGGGAGAAAAGGTCAGATGATAAAATATAAAGGAACGACTCTTTACCCTTCGGCATTATATGACATACTGGACAATATAGACGGAATTATCAATTATCAGGTTCAGGTATATACCAACTCTCTGGGAACAGACGGAATACTAATAAAAATAGGCTCTGCCATTGCTTCCGACTCATACGAGAAAATGATAAAAGAGCATTTCAGAGCTAAGATTCGTGTTGCTCCGGATATCAGCTTCGAACCCGTGGAATTACTTGCAAAAGCGATACTTCCCATAACAAGCCGCAAGCCTGTCAAGTTTGTGGACATGAGAGAAACTGTCTAATTTTACGTATATTTGTAATATAAAAATTGTTTAGATGAGACTTGTTACATATTTACTCTTTTTCACAATTTTAAACTCCGGATTCCGGCCGATTCCCGGTAATGTCTCTAATCCTGCAAATATCTCTTCTGCCGAAGAAGATTTTTATTCTGCGCTTGCAAAGCGTTCGAAGGATATTTCAACGGTAACTGCAGACTTTGTTCAGTCAAAGCATATAACAGTTCTAAATGAGACTGTGGTGTCGAAAGGTTCTTTCTATTATAAGAAATCCGGAAATGTGCGATTTGACTATACCTCTCCAAAGGTTATGTCAATTGTAATGAATTCCGTTAAACTCCACTTGATTTCTTCGGGGAAGACAACAACATTCCAGCTTGAAAACCAAAAAGGTCTGTCGGATCTTGCCCGCGTAATGGAAGCATGCATAGGGGGTGATATAAATTCTATCCCCAAGTCTTACCGAGTTTCTTACCTGTTTCTTTCAAACCGGCACAAACTCATTATTGCTCCCAAAAACAAAGAGATTCTGGGCCCATATTCAAAGATTGAACTATTTCTCAATGAAACAGATTATTCACTTGATGAGATGGTTCTTTATGAGAAGTCAAATGATTTTACGACATATAAATTTTCTAATCTCATACTTAACAGGAGCCTCTCCGGTAAAATGTTTCTATTATGAATGAAGAAATTAAAAAGAAATTTCACATAGCAGTCTTTTATTATACCCAAACAGGTCAGCTGCTGGACATAATAAAATCGGTATTGTCTTTCCCTGATAAAAGCGGATGCAAAGTGACATATAAAGAGATTGTTCCCGAACGTGCTTTTGCATTTCCATGGAGCAAAGAGTCTTTTTATGAGGCCTTTCCCGAATCCAGAGCCGAAATCCCGGTGAAAATCAAGGATATGGATTTTTCTGATATTGAGGAAGCAGATTTAGTTGTACTGGGTTATCAACCCTGGTTTCTTGCCCCTTCAATCCCTTTCGCCTCTTTTATTGACCAGGAGAAAACAGCAATGTATTTAAAGGGTAAAAAGGTTATTACTGTTGTGGGCTCAAGGAACATGTGGATATCTTCTCACATGAGTATAAAACGAAGGCTGGACAAGTACGGTTGCAAATGGTGCGGTAATATTGCTCTTGAAGACAGGCATAACAACTACATAAGTGTCCTTACAATATTCAGGTGGCTCATCGACGGGCAAAAGGGTTCGTCAGGATTTCTTCCTGCGGCCGGTGTGTCAGACAGTGACATTGCAAATGCAGCAGTACATGGAGAAGATATTTACAACTCTCTTATTTCAGGAGATTTTTCAACTCTGCAGAAAAAAATTATTGAAAAAGGGGGAGCAGAATTTCATCCGCAAATATATTTCGTCGAATCCAACGGCAACAAGCTATGGGGGAAGTGGGCAGCGTTTGTCCTTGAAAAAGGCGGATATGGTGATAAAAACAGAGCATTCAGGCTTAAGCTTTTTAAGTATTATCTTCTGACGGTGATTTTTGTGGCATCTCCTTTCGGACTATTGTTTTTTTATCTCACCTATCCTTTTAAGAGGAGATCCTACGAAAAAATCGGAAAAAATATTTTATTTTTACAGAACTAACCTAAACAAAATGCGCCCAGTATATATAACCAAAACCGCCTCATTCCTTCCAAATGAACCAGTACCAAATTCGGAAATAGAGACCTTTCTTGGGATGATTGGAGGAAAACCTTCTAAGGCACAGCATCTAATTTTAAGAAATAATCAGATAAAAACAAGGTATTACGCTCTTGATAAGGAGCAGAATATTACTCATACTGCCTATGATATGGCAATACGGGCAATAGAGAAGCTTTACGGCGACGGAATCGGTGCAGATACTGTTGAACTGGTTGCAGCAGGCACTACTTCTCAGGAGATGATTATGCCGTCGCATGCAGTTCAGATTCATGGAGAGATGGGCGGAAATAAAAATATAGAAGTTGTCTCTTTTGCCGGTTCTTGCTGTAGTGGGGTTCATGCACTCAAATATGGATATTTATCAGTTGCATCTGGAGAAAAAAAGAATGCAGTGGCCCTTGCTTCGGAAAGGCTCTCTGCATGGATGAAATCTTCATATTTCAAAGAAGAGTATGAAAGCCTGAGCAAACTCATCGATGACCCTATTATAGCGTTTGAAAAGGATTTTCTGAGGTTTATGCTCTCGGACGGTGCAGGAGCCGTACTTTTGAAAGATGAGCCAAATAAGGAGGGTTTGTCATTGAAAATTGAGTGGATTGAGCTGACATCGTATGCCAACACTCTTCCTACATGTATGTATGCCGGTGCCGAATATGATTCGGAGGGCAATCTTCTGGGATGGACAAGATTCCGTGAAGAGGAGTGGACCAGCAAGTCTCTTTTTTCTATTAAGCAGAATACCAAGCTGCTTGGAAATAATATAATAAAGTATGGAGGTAAGTTTTTACTGGAAGTAGCCGGAAAAAGAAACTTAAAGACCGAAGATATTGACTGGTTTCTTCCACACCTTTCTTCTATGTATTTCCGGTCAAAAATTTTCCAGGAATTGGAAAGTATTGGGTTTCTCATTCCTGAGGAAAAATGGTTTTTAAACCTGCCACATGTTGGTAATGTTGCAGCGGCATCTGCTTTTCTCATGTTAGACGAATTGTTCCTCTCCGGAAAACTCAAAAAAGGTGAAAAAATCCTAATCATGGTTCCGGAAAGTGCAAGATTTTCATACGCATTCGTCTACTTAACAGTTTGTTAATCATGAAAACAAATGAGGTTCCACAGGATGGCTCAATACTCGAAAAATCGGGAGTGAGAGATGTGTGTTATGCCGTTGATGAGAATGGCGAGTATAAACAGGTTATCAGCGTTGGCTGGGATCCGAAAAACGATGCGATTAACTATGCCTGGCAAACAATAAATGAAGAGTGCGAAGAGATTAAAAAGGAAATAATTGCTGGTAAAAAGAGTCCACTGGCCTTACATATACACAGGCTGGTAATGACACCTGAGATATTGGCAGGATATTCAGGTTTTACAAAACATCAGATAAAGAAATGGTGCAAGGCAAAGCATTTTAATAAATTGTCGGAGAGTGAGCTCGAAATTCTTGCCCGGGCATTAAATATTGAAGTTAAACAACTTGTGTCAACAGACTGAATATGCAGTTAAATTTTATACATAAACCATCGGGGCACTGTGAAAATGGTGTAGTAAGCAATCTTTTGAGGTTTTACGGAATAGAACTGAGCGAGGCCATGGTTTTTGGTCTCGGTTCCGGACTCTTTTTTGCCCATATGCCATTCATACGTTTGCACGGTATGGCCGTTACCTCTTTCCGCCCTCTTCCTGGTGAGATATTTTCCAGAGTCGTTATGCTTCTGAACATAAAAATGAAGAAGTTTAAATTTCGCGACAAGGAGCTGGCAATGAAGGCACTCGACGATGTCCTGCTTAAAGGGACCCCAGTGGGAATGCTTGTTGGAGTTTACCACCTGCCGTATTTTCCGAAAGAATACAGATTCCACTTTAATGCCCATAATATCTGTGTTGTTGGGAAAGAGGATAATGTATATACTGTATCCGATCCTGTTGTTGTAGAAAAATGCACTCTCACCTATGATGAGCTTAAACTTGTCCGTTTTGCAAATGGAACGTACCCTCCAAAAGGAAGAATGTACTACATTACGGATATAAGCTCGAAAAAAACACTTGACAAAGAAGCAATCCGGCGCTCAATCCTCAGAAATTGCAGCAGAATGCTCAGAATACCTATTCCAATGTTTGGCGTAAAAGGCATCCGGTATCTTGCTGGAAGGATGAGGAAATGGGAGAAGAGGCTCGGGTCAAAAAAAGCAGCTTTAAACCTGGCTCAGGTAATACGGATGAACGAAGAGATAGGTACCGGCGGAGCCGGATTCAGGTTTATATATGCGGCATTCCTTCAGGAAGCTTCCGATTTGATGAATGAACCAATTCTCAGGGAATTCTCGAACGAGATGACTTCTATTGGCGATATGTGGCGGGACTTCTCCTACAACGCTGCAAGACTGTTCAAAAAAAGAGATCCCGAATCTATTACTTACGATCAGCTTGCAGATAAGCTAATACTAATTGCAGACAGAGAAGAACAATTGTTTACTGGTCTGGAAAAGCTTATGAAAGATGCAAAATAGCGCCGCAATTGAGATTGTAAATCTTACAAAGAGATACAAAAAAAAGATCAATCCCACACTCAACGGGCTGAATCTTTCTATTCCGCAGGGTTCTCTGTTTGGAATCCTGGCACCCAACGGAGCAGGCAAAACCACAACTATTGAAATAATTTGCGGATTAAAGAAGTTTGACGGAGGGGATGTTTTTGTTGGAGGTTACTCAGTAAAGACAGATATTCGGAAAATAAAAAAACTCATCGGTCTTGTTCCTCAGGATATAGCTCTTTTCACATCACTCACAGGAAGGGAAAACCTGACCGTAATTGGCGGTATTTACGGAATTCATAAAGATGAACTTAAATCCAGAATTGATACTCTTCTTAATCAATTTGGCCTTACAAACAGTGCAGACAAGCTTATTACCGAATACTCCGGCGGAATGAAACGGCGGATAAATCTTATTGCGGGCCTGCTTCACGCTCCGGAAATTTTAATTCTGGATGAACCCACGGTTGGAGTAGATGCGCAATCACGAAACCTTATCCTTGAGGAACTTATTAAAATAAATAAAACCGGTACCACAATACTTTTCATATCACATTATCTAGAAGAGGCAGAGTGTATTTGCGATACTGTTGCAATGATGGATGGCGGGAAGATAGTTTTGCAGGGGAATCCGCGTACTCTGACTGATTCGGAGCCAGGATGCAAAAATCTTGAGGCACTTTACTTTAAATTAACCGGTAAACAGATGAGAGACAGCTATGAGTAGATTAAAGTATCTCCTGTACAAAGACTTCATTATGCTCTTCCGGGATATCGGAGGCATAATTCTTATGTTTATAATGCCTGCCATACTGGTAGTACTCATGGCAACCCTTCAGGATACCACTTTGAATGTTGTTAAGGGAGTTGACATACCATTGCTTTTTGTGAATAAAGACAATGGGGCGCTTGGCAATGCGGTATTTAAGGAGGTAGAAAATTCCGGACTCCTTAAAATTTCGACAGAGGTAGAAGGAAAGGTGCCCACAAGGGAGGAAATGGAGAACCTTATATCCTCCAGCAAATATCTTTTGGGGATCTATATACCGGAAGGCTCTACCGATAAGATAAAAGGAAATGTACAAAGATATGTCGTAAGCGCATTCAATGGTGTAGACAAACCTCCTTTTAAAGAAGATGTAACTCTTTCCATACTTGTTGACCCTACTGCTAAAGGATATTTCTTTACTGTCTTAATGGGCACCCTAAGGGAGAAGGCTCAGAAAGTTCAGTTTGAGTTTATCATGAAGGAGATAACGAAAGAGGTAAACGAAATATCTCCTGTTGTTGTTTCTCCTACAAATTTTTCTGGTGAACAGTTCATTATAGACGCAAAATTTGCAAGAAAAGGGAAAAGCGAAATAGCCCCAAATTCCGTTCAACATAATGTACCTGCATGGAGCCTTTTCGCTATATTTTTTATAGTAATATCTCTTTCCGGCAGCATTATTAAGGAGAGAGAGGCTGGAAGTTTTACAAGGCTCCTTACGATGCCATGCAGCTATGCAGAGTATCTGCTTAGCAAGTCAATTACATATCTTATGGTTGCACTTCTGCAGTTTGCCCTGATGCTGATTATAGGTGTTTATCTGTTGCCATTGTTCGGTCTACCCTCTCTGGAACTCGGACACTCTTATTTTGCCCTCTTCTTCATGGGATTTTCGGCAGCGGTTTCAGCAATAGGATACGGAGTTGCAATCGGCAATATTGCCAGGACCCATCAACAGGCATCGGTATTTGGGGCGGTGTCTGTCGTTTTACTTGCTGCAATAGGCGGTGTGTGGATTCCTGTATTCCTCATGTCGCCCGAGATGCAAATCATAAGCAAGTTGTCCCCTCTAAACTGGGGGATGTCCGGTTTTTACAGCCTGTTTCTCAGAGACGAGGGAATAATGTCTATTTTGCCGGAAAGTGGCGCAATGCTTTTGTTTGGTGCCGGTTGTTTCTTTCTGGCTCTTTTGTATAACAGGAAATATCGCATGAATAAATAATAACTAACAAACTATATACATACTATGGACGAACTGATTCTTCAACTTAAAAAACAAATCATCGAAGCATTAAATCTGGAAGAGATTACCCCTGAAAATATCGACACAGATGCTCCTTTGTTTGGAGAAGGGCTGGGACTGGATTCAATTGATGCATTGGAGCTTGTAATTCTTCTTGAGAGAGAGTATGGCATTCGCATGGAAGACCCGAAAGCCAATAAAGAAGTTTTCAAATCGGTAAGAACTCTTGCCGAGTATATTGAAAAAAACAGGAAATCGTAATTTTATTTTAAATCAAGTTCGATACTTACATCGCATCTTATTGGTTTTCCATTTGCACGGCCGGGTTTGAACCTTGATAGTTTTTTTACTGCTTTGGATACTCTTTTCATGAGTACCGGATCGTCAATGCCATATATGGAAGCATTAAATGCTTTTCCTCTTTTATCAACAGAAAAGTTTAACCGGAACGAAACCGGATACGATATTTTTTCTCCTTTAGATTTACTGCTGAGGTTGTGGTACAACTCTTTTTTCAGCTCGGAGACTCCTCCGGGAAACAGGGGAGCGATTTGCCTGTTTTGTCCCGGACAAAGAGTTGTTAAGAAAAGAACAAGAAATATGGTTAAAAAGTATTTTACCATTTTTCATGAATTTGAGCGGAAAACGAGATTCGAACTCGCGACCCTCAGCTTGGGAAGCTGATGCTCTACCAACTGAGCTATTTCCGCAATCTTGGTGCAAATATAGGCAAAATTTTAAACCCTTTTCCTATTGCACCGTTGGTTTTTCTATTCTTTAATCAGCAAAATGGCATCTGCAGTCTCGCCTGATTGAGCGACACCCTTCCATTTGAATTTACCGCTATTTTTCTGATTAACGATTCCGGCTTTTATCCATCTGTTTTCGTGCTCATCAAAGGTGGTACCGGCAGGACCTACGAACCAGACGAATAGTTTGTAATTGCCTTTTTCCAGATACGGTTTGCTGAAATATATTTTTGACTTTTCCTTTTTGCTTTTAAGAAAATTGTCTCCAAAAAAGACTTTACTGCTGTCTGAAATATTTTCCCATCTTCTTTTTGAAAATTTTGCAGGTTCTAGAATTATTCTGGAGTTTCCGTCAATTTTTAAAAAGTCGTAAACAGCATTAAAAGAGTTTAAACCCAAAGCAGACAGGCTTTCTGTAGAGACCCACTCTCCTGCAGGATTGTTCGTGAAGAAAGTGTACGGAGTTTCAAAAGTGATTGGAACGGTCTTTTCTCCGAACTGATTCCATATCCACCCTTCGGGATACCTTGAGCCCATATCGGAGAAGCTTTGATCTCCCGGAGCATAGTAATTTCTATCGCCCATTGTAAGAGAGGAGAGGAGTATCTGTTTTCCCAAAAATCTGCCACTGGTAGATTTGGCAGTATGTATCCAGTAGGTAGCAGAGTTTGCAATCTGGGAGTGCATATTAAGCAGCAAATCAAATGGAGCTTCTGAGGTCAGTTGAGAAATTTTCTTTTTAAGCAGTTTTACTTCGGGCATTGTAAGTGAATCCGGTCTGTCCCAGTTTATCTCTATATTCACTCCGGTTGATGTTGAACGTGAATATCCGCCGGCAACCCCATCGGGGTTAATCATAGGGACAATGTAGAACACTGTTTCACGCCTCATATCTCTGGCCTCAGGGGTGTCTGCAACAATATTATTGATGAGTGCTTCAAGATGCCAGTTTGCAGGCTGTTCGCTGGGGTGGGAGCGGCCATGTATCCATACTCTTTTCTTCCCTTTATCCGGGATTGAAGTATCTGTTATCGTGAGCATGTCCACTGCAAGACCATTCTGGCTCTTACCTATCTCTTCCACTTTAACGAATGGCTTTTGAGCCCACTCTCTTATTTTTGACTGGTTTCTTGAGTATGTGTATGGAATATAATGACTTATATAGACGGTGTCTTTCTGGAAAATCTTAAAAACCTGGTTGCGGTTAATGTTTTCAGATGCATCAAACCGTTTGAAATTTATACCGTCATAGCTGTAAAATGGTCTGATTGCTTCAGAATTCTTTATGTTCAGGAAAATTTGCTTTCCCTTAACACCAGTCATTTTAAAATAGTACCATCTTGCACTTGGTGCCAAAGCTGTGTCAATAGGGTTTAGTGGGTCGAACCTTGAAAAAATATTGACAGAATAAATTTTCAGAGAATCCTTATCCGAGATTTTCACTTTCGAAGAGTCAATAATCTCATATTTACCAAGGCTCCCTGACTCGAATTCGGAAGAAACCCGAACCTGTGAAAAAAGAAAACTACTGCAAAACAAGGTAGGCAGTAGCATGCAGATTAGTGTTTTCGGCATAGTCTTTAAAATATATAAGCTGATTATTACAGCTCTGTAGCTTTTACTTTTACCACTTTACCCCTGTTGGAGAAAGCGAGCTCGGAGTTGTTCTTCTTTTTCTCCTGAATAAGTCGGTGAAACGCGATGTTTAAGCCATTGAGAATGTTTTGTCTTAGCTCTCTAGTCTCTAGTTCGCTCATAATTAGCTATTTTGTTGTAGGTAGGTTTATTGTAAATTTTTTCTTCCATCGCTTTACCGCCCTCTGCTATAAGCTCTTGCGGTATAGTTGAATTGTTTATTATCATCCAATATTCACAAAGCGGAATATAAAGCGAAAATAGGTGTTTTAATCCAATATCGTATCGTCTTCGGATAGTTTTTTCATCAATATTATGCCCGCCCGAAGCGACCCTCATCTTAACTCTCTCAACTGCAAGGTTTGGAACACTAAGCCAAAAGAAAAGAAGAGTTACTTTATATCCATTTTCCTGTGCAAATTTTATCATTTTTGCATGGGTTCTTGTAGCAAGCGTTGTTTCGAGTGCAAAATCTGTGCCGTTGGCAATGAGATTTTGTATCCTTTCTATCATTATTTTTCCGGCCTGAATTGACGCACTTTCGGGTTTAAAAGGGGAGAGCCCTTTGGCAATTTCGTCGGCATTTACGAATTCTTTACAATGCAGCATCTCCGGCAGTATTGTATATGAAGCAGTTGTTTTTCCTGCTCCGTTACATCCGGATATTATATATAATTTAGGCATCTGCTATATTGTATTATTACCAAATATACTATTTTTTTCGTGAAGCGGCGTAAGCAAAAAGAGCAAAATCGCCAAGACACGGGTCATCCGGAAATACTTTTGTCAGAAAGTCGGTAATCTCAACCGCGGTCCTTATATCGGCACTTTTTCTTTTAGTTATTTCCAGTTCAAGGGCACTCCTGTGAACATGAACATCAAGAGGAATAATCAGCCCGGAAGACGGTATATTTTTCCATATCCCAAGGTCTACTTTATTGTCATTTCTTACCAGCCATCTCCTTAGCATATGAATCTTCTTGTTTGCAGCGTTTTTATCGGATTTCTTACCGTAAATACGCTCCCTGATTTCATCAGGAGAAAGAGATTCGAGAGATTTTTCCTTTGAGTAGAAATCTTTAAGCCGTTCACAAATCAACGCAAATTCGCTCCATTTTATCGTTCTGTGAAGGCTCTTATCTTCTTTGCGGTATTCGCCCTTCATTACATAGCTGTAGGGATTCCAGTGCATTTCGTCCATCGCTCTCCTGCAGTCTCTCACAATCATCTCCCGTCTTCCCCATGCCAGATGCGCGGCAATTACGGCCGATATTTCGATATCCTGAAGAGTTGCTTCCTTGTTTTTGTAAAGCAAAAAAAAGTGTTTCGGTATTGATATGGGGTCAGTTATAAAATATTCCGGAGAGTTATACTCTATAGCAAGAAGTCTTAATCTTTCGGCAACTGTATTATAATCCATCCTTTTATTTTAATGTTCAAATTTATGAAATTTATGACCATCTATTTTCTTTTCGTTAACTTTGATTTAGAAAATGCAGGTTTAATAAATAAATAACAGATATATGAAACTGAGTATTAGGGCAATTCTTTTATCTCTGATTGTCGTATCCGGATTTTTTCTCGTTTATTCCTGTGAAAAAGACGGCAGGGAACCTGTTGCCGGAGCATATTACGGCAAAATAACCATACCGGGAATGGAAACGCCGGAAAGCTCCTGTGTTGAAGTTAAAGGACCGGTTCTGGGAAAAGGGGTAATAACTTTATATGATTTCCCGTTGTTATCCGGGCAGGATTTAGTTGTTCCTCTTGTTAACATTACACGTACCGTTGACGGTTATTCAATGGATTTTACCGGAAACCTACTTCCAGGAGTCAATGCCGAAATAGCAGGAACCGGCGATGGTTTCAATTTGAATATGACAATAGACATCAATGTAGGCGGGGTTCCAATGGTTGTCTCATTTAGCGGCATAAAACCCACTATGGATTGATAAGTACTTCCGACTTTTATAAATATTCGGGCCACTTAATTTGTGGCCTTTTTTTTGCATTCAATTGTTTAAACTAATTAAATAGTTGTAAAACTAAAAATATAGTTATATATTTGAAAAAATAAAAAATCAATGAAAACCAAAAAGGAAATAAGAGAACTTACCAAGGCAGAGCTTCAGATAATGCAGCTTTTGTGGAAAAAGGACCATGCATTTGTCAATGAACTTATTGAGGAGATGCAGGAGCCAAAACCGGCATATAATACAGTTTCCACAATTGTCCGGATACTTGAAAAAAAAGGATTTGTTTCCCACAAGACTTTCGGCAAGTCTCATCAGTACTTCCCGATTGTTGAAAGAGAAATTTACCTCAAATCGTATATGGGAAATATGCTTTCTTCATTTTTCTCGGGCTCGGTTTCAAACATGGTTTCTTTCCTTTCTAAAAAGGAAGGAATCACTCTTAAAGAGGCCGACGAGATAATGGAGATTATTTCTAAAAACAAAAAATAATTTAATATTTATTAATATGACAACGTTGCTTGGATATATTACTGAATCGCTTATATGCGGAGCGTTTTTCTGGCTTCTATATAAACTGATTGTACAGACAGGTGGAAGCTATCAGTTTCAAAGGGGATATCTATTGCTTGCATCTGTCTTCACAGTAATTTTTCCGCTTATTAATATTCCTGTAGAACAAACGTCTATGATTAGATTAACTATCCCTGAGCTTTATGTGTATGCTTCAGGTTCGGGATATAGTTCATCATTACCCGGATTTTGGCAAAATATTACAGGACAGGGGGGTATTATCCTTTTCTGGACGATTTCTTCGTTATTTGCACTTTACTTCATTGCACAATTATTCATTCTTCTGAGACTAAGTTTATCCGGAGAGAAAACTGTTAAAAACGGACTGACAGTTATTCAAAGCAAAAAAATATCTTCTCCCTTTTCTTTTTTCAACTCAGTTTTTATTCAGAAGGGATTAAATGAGGCATCTCTGGAACCCATACTTTGTCATGAATCTTCTCATGTAAACAGAGTCCATTCATTTGACATTGTTCTGATGTCGTTAATAAAAATCGTTCAATGGTTCAACCCCTTTATATACTTTCTCCGAAAATCATTGGTATCTGTTCACGAATATCAGGCAGACGGGGATGTTATTGAAAGAGGATTTAATATAGAAGAGTACCAGACAATAATTTTAAACCTTCAGTTTGGATTCTCTCCATCGGTCACCAACAGGTTACATAATTCATTAACTATTAAAAGATTTAGAAAAATGGGAAATTTATTAAAAAAGAAAACCTCTGTTTGGAGTGTTCTGGCAGTCGTTTTATTTGTATCTGTACTATTTGCCGTTGTGTCTTGTAAAAGCCGCAAAGAAACGGAAGTTGTACCCGAAGTTGTGAAAGAACAGGAAAAAGTGGCCGACAAGCTACCTGATGCGGCTGCAGTTACTTATAAAGCATCAGCTGATACTTCTTCCAGTAAAGATGCCGTACCATTTACGGTGGTAGACGTTAAGCCAACCTTCAATGGTGGGGACGAGAACGTTTTTGTTAAATGGGTTGCGAAAGAACTGAAATATCCTGTTGTTGCAAAAGAGAAGAAAATAGAGGGTAGAGTAATATTGCAGTTTACCGTCAATAAAGAGGGTAAGGTTACAAATGTTAAAGTTGTGAGAGGCGTTGATCCTCTTCTGGATGCCGAGGCAGTAAGGGCCATTTATGCTTCACCATTATGGAAACCGGGATACCAAAACAATACTGCAGTTAATGTACGCTATACTTTCCCTGTAATTTTCCAGCTTCGCTAATTATTTCGGCTTCTCCAGCATAAAAAGTTCTTCCGTAATTTTGTTAATGAACCACTCCGACCGGGACTTGAGATATATCTCATCTTTTGTAAGGGTGGTTCCTTTTTTATCTAATTCTGCGAGATATTCCTTTAGGTGACGGCGTGCAATTTCGAGGTTTTTCTCTCCTTTGAGTTCACCTTTTACCATTGCCATCTGATAAAGAAGCTTAGAGTCGGCCGGATTAAGGGAATATGCCTCTGCAAATGATTTATATGAATCTTCGTACAGTTTAAGATTTTGATAAACTATTCCCAGCTGGTTCGCTATCATGTAAAGAACATGAGGGTCCGGTTCCGTGAGGGAAAGTGCAGTCTGGAATGTTATCAGAGCCTCTTCGTAATTTCCGGTCATGCTCAGTGAGGCGGCAAGGTAATATGTCGTTTCGTTATTGAGAGAATCTTCCTGCAGGCTTTTCCTGAAGTATGGGATCGATTCGTTAAATTCTCCCATAAAATAATGACATATACCTGCCAGCTTCATAACGGATGCCGATGAGTCGCCTGCCGAAATGATATATTTAAAATTGAACAGGGCATCTTTATATTCCTCGAGCTTATATTGAGTGTTGCCAAGCTGTTTTCTAAGCAGCACATGCGATGAGTCAATATCAACTCCTCTGGATGCAAATATTTTTGCCGAGTTGTAATCTTTATTTATATACGCTATCTGGCTAAGATTAAGCTTTGTTGCTGTGCTGTTCCTGTTAAGATCGTCGGCCCACTGGTAGAAATATACCGAACTGTCCCTGTTCCCAAGGAGCCAGTAGCAGTCGCCCAAGGTTTTGGCCGTATTGTAATTGAATATATTTTGTGTGTAAAGTTTCCTGTAGATATTAACGGCTTTTCTAATCTCCTGAGTCGACTGGTAAGCCGCTGCCAGTTTGTTTGCCACCCTAAAGTTCGTACTGTCTGTCTTAAGAAGTGAGTTAAGGGTCTCTATTGCCTTACGCTGCTGGCCAAGATATGAGTACATGTCAGATTCGTCCTCCATTGCTCTTTTATCGCAGGGGTTGAGCTGAAGCACTCTTTTGTAACAACTGAGTGCTTTTGAATAGTCAAACTGGTTCCTGAAAGCATCGCCAAGAAGCATAATCATTCCGGCATCTGAATAAAGTGAATCTTTAAGGAGTGGAGAAAACTCCTCTGTGATTTCCTTGCTTTCTCCCATTTGCAGGCGCAGATAAAGCTGGCTGATATTAGTCTGTGCAGAAAGAACTACGCTTATTGCCAAAACCACAGGAAACAAAACAACTCTTTTCATCATTTCATTATACTAAGATTTCAAATCGGGATCTTTGAATAAAGTTATGATGTTCTAACCTAAATACCAAATATTTATAAGACATGATATAAAAAAAGCTGCCTTTTAAAAAGCAGCTTTTTTTCAGTGTGTAAAAAGAGAAAATTACTTTTGAATTTTCTTGTATCTGTTAAGGAATTTGTCAACACGACCGGCTGTGTCTACAAGTTTCATCTTGCCGGTATAGAATGGATGGGAAGTATTCGATATCTCGACTTTTATAACGGGATATTCTACTCCTTCATGCACAATAGTTTCTCTTGTATTAGCACATGAGCGTGTAATAAAGATGTGCTCATTTGACATATCCTTGAAAGCTACAAGACGGTAGGTTTCGGGATGGATTCCTTTTTTCATTACTATTTAATTTTAATATTATGGGGTTGCAAAAATACTAATATTTATCTTATAACCAAAATTATTCTCTTCCACCGGCAAATTTTGCAAGCAGCTTAAGAATTTCAAGATAAAGCCATATAAGAGTTACCATGAGAGCAAATGCTCCATACCATTCCATATATTTTGGAGCACCCTGCTGGGATGCCTTCTCAATAAAATTGAAATCCAGCAAAAGGCTGAATGCGGCAACTCCAATAATAACAAGGCTTATTCCTATGCTTAGTGGACCGCTGTTGTGAAGCATAACAAGGTTAACGCCAAACATGGACAGGATGATATTTACAAAATAGTAAAGGGCGATGGCCCCAACTGCTGTTGTAATTATCCTGATGAATTTGTCGTTGACTTTAATAAGACCGGTCCGGTATACAATGAGCATGGCAAATGCTGTGAGTATAGTGAGCAGCGTGGCATTCATCACAATGCCAGGGGCAGACTCGGCAAAAGCCTGATTAAACATAGCGGATATTGCTCCCAGAAACAGTCCTTCCAGAACTGCATAAACAGGCGCAAGATATTGAGCCAGATTTGGTTTAAAACTAATAATAATTGCCACAATAAACCCGCCTATTGCTCCGCCCCACATCCATGGAGTTACGGAAGCAGGATTAATTGCTTCATAAAAAACCTTCCAGGTATACGCAGCACCTGCAAGAACCATAAATATAAGGACGATTGATTTAAAAGCTGTCCCTTTCACTGTCATCACTTCGGTACTCTCTTCCGAGTGTGCCTTATTGAATACTTTTTCACTTAAAACCGGATTTGCCATTTTACTTTTTAATAACTTTTAAATTTTTATTTACATCTGAAAAGCTGATCTTCATAGAGCATTACCCTTCTTGCCTTTCTTATCCACTTTTGCTCTTCCTTCTTCATCTCCTCCTTTATGGTTTCCCACTCTTCATTACCGTGCAGGTAATTTATAAGAAGAGGATCGCCAAGCAAAAGTTCGATAGCTGTCTTTTCGTTACCGGCTTCGTATTTACCCGGCCGGAAGGCAAACTCTTTGCAGTTATCAGCAGTGAACCGCATGATTCGCAAATTATGTGCCAATGAATGATATTGTGTGCCCGGTATTGGGTGCAGATGAAAACCAAAGCAACTTTCTCCGGCAAATTTATGAAACTGAGGAATGAATCTGTGCCATCTTATGTAGACCGAAGGGTCGTAAAGAGGGTGGGAGGTGTCGTTCCAGTTCTCGTATCCGTGTGAAGAGTTGTAGTTTATGAGTGATTCCATGAAAGGAGCCCCGAAAACTTCAAAAGGACGGGTTGTACCTCTTCCTTCGCTAACATTTGTTCCTTCCCACAGACACTGTCCTGTGTAAAAATGACAGGTAAAAAGTCCGGGTATATTTGGAGATGGCGGAATGCTCCATGGCAGCATCTCTCTTGAAATAGTCTCAGATGCATAGGAGATAATGTGGAGAGGAAATTTTGCATTGAGCTCATTATAAAAAAGGTTTGCAACCTCGCCTATTGTAAGTCCGTGACGATGCAAAAGCCCTTCAATTCCAATAAAAGAGGTGTATTCTTCCCTGAGCATTGTCCCTTCCACCTGACGGCCCATTGGATTTGTCCTGTCGATGAGATATACAGGCAAATTTATTCCTTCGTTCTTGAGGATTTTAAAGATGTTGAATATTGTAGAGTTGAAGGTGTAATATCTCGCACCTACGTCCTGAAGCTCAATAATCAGAGCATCAATATCCTTCAATTGCCCAATGTGCGCACTTAAAGAACTCTCATCGGAACCGTAAAGCGATACAAATTCACATTTTTGAGCCAGAACCGACTTATAAGCATCTGTTCCGTCCAGCTTAACCTGATCCTGCAGTTCTCCGAAAAGACCGTGTTCCGGCATAAAAACCCTCTTTAAAACACCTCTCTTTGAAAGGGTTTCAAAAAGATATTCTCCTGTTTGAGGATGCCAGGATGCCTGGTTACAAAGCAGGGCAACCTTTCCGCTTCTCAGTACAGAATCCGGTTGTTCCAAAAGGGGTGACGTTCTGAATGAAAACATTTTTATAATTCTATAATTTCATTAATAGCCAAAATAATCTCTTTAGCGAGTGCAGAAGCTATCTCTTCTTCAGATGCTTCGGCATAAATACGTATTATTGGTTCTGTATTTGATTTGCGAAGGTGAACCCATTTTTTTGCCGCATCGAAATCGATCTTTATACCATCGATATCTGTAACCCGATGTTGTGAATATAGCTCTTTTATTTTTAAAAGGATTTTATCAACGTCAATCCCGGCCGAAAGTTCAATTTTGTTTTTGGAAATGAAGTACTGAGGATATCTGCTCCTTAGTTCAGATACTTTACACTTCTCTTTTGCCAGATGACTCAGAAACAGGGCTGTTCCAATAAGGGCATCTCTGCCATAATGCAAATCTGGAACAATAACGCCTCCATTTCCTTCTCCTCCCAAAACAGCATTTACCCTTTTCATTTCTGCAACCACATTTACCTCTCCCACGGCAGATGCAAAATATTTACAGCCCGCTTTTTCAGTTACGTCTCTCAGGGCGCGTGAAGAAGAAAGGTTTGAAACCGTGCTCCCTGGTTTGCTTTTCAGAAAATAATCGGCAACGGCGACAAGTGTGTACTCCTCTCCAAAGGGGTTTCCATCTTCGCAAATGAGAGCAAGCCTGTCCACATCGGGGTCAACCGATATCCCAAGTTCGGCCCCTTCCTTAACTACTCTTGACGAGAGCTCTGTAAGATTCTCCGGCAAAGGCTCTGGATTGTGGGCGAAACGACCTGTAGGTTCACAATTAACCTGAATACATTTTACGCCCAAAGCCTCAAACAGAGCAGGCATAACAACTCCTCCTACAGAGTTTACGGCATCCAGAACCACAGTAAATCCTTCGCGGTATATAGCTTCGGTATCCACAAGCGGATGAGACAAAACAGCCTCAATGTGCTGCTTTGTGAAGTCTTTATGTGTTTTAACGCCAAGATAATCTACTTCGGTATATTCAAATTCACCTTTTTCTGCACATTCAAGAAGTTCTTCTCCTTCGGCAGCATTCAGGAACTCCCCTTTTTCGTTTAGAAGCTTAAGTGCATTCCATTGTTTTGGATTATGTGACGCAGTGAGAATGATTCCGCCATCTGCCTTTTCAAACACTACTGCCATTTCGACAGTGGGGGTGGAGGCAAGCCCAGCGTTCACAACATCGATTCCATAGGCCATGAGTGTCCCGCAAACAAGCGAGTCGGCCATTTCTCCGGAAATCCGGGCGTCTCTTCCAACTACAACCTTATACCGGCTTTTTCCAGGTAATCTCTTTTTGAGCATTACTGAGTATGCCGAAGTGAATTTAACAATATCAATAGGAGTGAGGGCATCTCCGCATTTACCTCCAATGGTCCCTCTTATGCCTGATATAGATTTAATTAATGTCATAGCAATCTCATTTTTATTCAAAGATAAAAAAAATTGGGTGCCCGGCTTAACCTTTTTAGCCCGGCACCCAAAAATTTTAAAGTGAGCAATTATGCAGGAATAGCAAGGAATGCTGCTGCAAAAGCAAGAATCGCGTATAGTTCCGGGAATACGGCAAGAATAAGAGTTTTACCAAAAACATCTTGTCCGTTACTCATTTCAACAATACCATTTGCTACAAGATTTGCCTGTCTGATAGCTGAAACATAACCTACAATACCAAGAGCAACACCAACTGCAAAAATAGCAAAGCCCTGTCCCAAAGCCAGAACAGGCATTTCGAGCAGTCTGTTGAGCATAAGGAAAAAAGCAGCAAATCCGTAAAGGCCCTGAGTAGAAGGAAGTGCACAAAGAATCATAGAAGAACCGAAAATATCCGGATTCTTTTTCATAGCCCCAATTGTTGCGTTACCTCCGATTGTTACACCTATTGAACTTCCGATGCAGGATACAGAAAGCATAATACCCAGACCGACATAGGCTAAAGTTAATGGTAATAATTGTTCCATAATCTTAGTTTTTTATTTGTTGATATTAATAATTATTTCTTAATCAGTTTTTTGTCAATGGCCGGAAGGCTTTGCCTCCACCTGTAAATCCGGAATTTTTATAAAATTCCACAAAAGTAAGACGCATAGGGTGCACAAATGCTCCAAGGCTGGATAGAAGGAGTACGAAAGTGTGCCCAATCAAAAGTACCAGGCCAGTGAAAAACCACCCAACATATGGGATATCAATCATGTTCATGGCGATTGAGTTCACAACATAGCCTAAAATTCCTCCGGAGGTTCCCAACCCGAATAAACGGATATATGAAAGGACATCTCCAAAAACACCGGTAATGTCATAAAAGGCAAATGTCCCTTTTAAGATTCTTGTAATAATGTTACCTTCAGTTGCAGAGAAGAATAATATAAGCAGGCACCCAAACATTCCTATGTAGTTTACATAAGGAGGAATAACCATACCCGATACCATTGTTTTAGCATATGACATTGATGCCCATACAATAACAATAGCCCAGCCTATATTATGCATTCCATATTGCCATCCTTTTGTGACAATTGAAAATATAGCATTTATTATTCTGGCAAAAACAATCTGGAGTATCCCGAAAACAATTGCAAACCAGAACATCTTAATGTCGGAAAAGAACATGGAATTTATGGAATCGGGCAGTGGAAATAATACGCCCAGTTTGGTTCCGAAAATGCTGCCGGTGAGAAGAGGCATTATAATGGATCCAACTCCAAGTAGCTGAACCAAAGTGAGATATTCTTTGAATTTTGCAA
>Ga0116171_10001519_pt1 | contig 22963 bp, 27 predicted proteins | sample AD_JPNHW2_MetaG_FD_89798 | JGI IMG/M metagenome (GOLD analysis project Ga0116171, IMG submission 89798) | Active sludge microbial communities of municipal wastewater-treating anaerobic digesters from Japan - AD_JPNHW2_MetaG | ecosystem: Engineered > Bioreactor > Anaerobic > Digestate | place...
CGATATTTATTTCCGGGAAAATGATCTGTTCAGTAATGCCGAACGAGAAGTTACCTTTTCCGTCAAATCCTTTATCATTGATGCCGCGGAAGTCACGGATACGTGGTATTGTCACGGATATCAGCCTGTCAAGAAATTCATACATTTTCTCATTGCGAAGCGTTACCCTCACACCAATTGGCATTCCTTTTCTGAGTTTGAAATTTGAAATGTCTTTTTTGGATTTGGTCTGCACCGATTTTTGACCGGTGATCATCGACATTTCTTCGATGCCTGTTTCAATCATTTTTTTATCAGCGATCGCGCCTCCAATGCCCTGATTGAGAGAAATTTTTACCAGCTTCGGCACCTGCATAGTATTTTTATATTGAAATTGCTGCTTAAGTGCCGGAACAATTTCCTTATAATATTTGTCCTTGAGTCTTGGTACGTATTCCATTATTTAATTGTCTCCTTTTTTTCTGATTTTTTTGAATACCTTACTGTTTTGCCTGTTTTTTCATCGGTTTTTCTGCCTGTACGCGTGGGCTTCCCCGAAGAGTCATGAACCATAAGATTCGAAACGTGTATAGAAGCTTCTTTTTTCAGGATACCGCCTTTTGTGTTTTTTGCATTGGGTTTGGTATGCTTCGAAATAAGATTCACTCCTTCCACAAGGGCTTTGTTTTTTTCAACAATAACTTTCAGCACCTTACCCTGTTGACCTTTCGAGTCACCGGCAATTACGGTTACTGTGTCACCTTTTTTTACATGTAATTTTGGTCGCATATCGTTATTTTTTATAGCACTTCCGGTGCCAGTGAAATAATTTTCATATATTGTTTTTCTCTGAGCTCTCTCGCTACGGGTCCGAAAATACGTGTGCCACGTAATTCGTCGGTGGCAGTAAGAAGCACCACTGCGTTATCATCAAAGCGTATATATGAACCGTCGCTTCTTCTTACTTCTTTCGAAGTTCTTACGATAACGGCTTTGCTTACCGTTCCCTTTTTGATATTCCCGGCAGGGATAGCACTTTTTACGGATACGATTATTTTATCGCCAAGGGAAGCATATCTTCTCTTGGTACCGCCAAGTACTCTGATGCAGAGAACTTCTTTGGCACCGCTGTTATCGGCTACTGTTAGTCTTGATTCTTGCTGTATCATGTTATTTAACTCTTTCGATGATTTCTACTAACCTCCAGCATTTGTTTTTGCTTAAAGGCTTTGTTTCGGCTATTTTCACGGTATCGCCAATGTTGCATTCGTTGTTCACGTCTTCCGCCATAAATTTGGTACTTTTCTTCACGAATTTTCCGTATTTAGGGTGCATAACCTTTCTTTCAACATTCACAACAATGGTTTTCTGCATTTTGTTGCTTACTACAACACCAGTTTTTTCTTTTCTTAAATTACGTTCCATGTCGGTTTTTACTTTTTGCTGTTTGTCTTCTTGGTAACTGTTTCAGCCTGGGGTATTTCTCCATGCATTTCTCGTTTGCGCAATTCAGTGAGCATACGTGCAATGGTTTTCTGGTAGTCCTTTATTTTCATTGGATTTTCCAGTGGGGAAATAGCGTGGTTCATTTTCAGTTTTGCAAACTGTTTTTTTTCTTCTTCCAGTCTTTCACGAAGCTCGGTCGTTGAAAGTTCGCTGATTACTTGCTGTTTCATTGATTATTGTTTTTGTTCTTCGATGAAATCTCTTCTAGTGATGAATTTGGTATGTACAGGAAGTTTCTGTGCACCAAGCCGCAATGCTTCTTTAGCAATATCAAAAGATACGCCGTCTATTTCAAACATTATTCTGCCGGGTGTAACACGGGCAACGTAATACTCAAGTGCTCCTTTTCCTTTACCCATACGAACTTCTGCAGGCTTCTTGGTAACGGGCTTATCCGGGAATATCCTGATCCACAATTGTCCTTCACGTTTCATATAACGGGTGATAGCCTGACGGGCAGCTTCGATCTGGCGTCCGGTAATCCAATATTCGTCAATGGTTTTTATAGCAAAAGAACCGAACGCAATCTGATGCCCGCGATGAGCATTGCCTTTCATGCGTTGCTTTTGCATTTTTCTGTATTTCGTCTTTTTAGGCTGTAACATTACAGTAAGTATTAAAAATTATCTTTTAATTTATTTATTTCTTCTTCTTCTTCTTCCCTGTTCTTTTCCACCAGGTATTTCGTGTTTGCTTTCTTTCACGTTGGCTGAGGTCGGGACAATTTCTCTTTTACCATAAATCTCACCTTTACAAATCCACACTTTTACACCTATTCTTCCATAAGTAGTGTGAGCTTCGGCAAGTGCATAATCTATATCAGCGCGCAGGGTATGCAAAGGAATACGCCCTTCCTTGTACTGTTCGGTACGGGCCATTTCAGCGCCGCCAATACGACCGGAACACTGTATTTTAATACCTTCAGCACCCATACGCATAGAGGAAGCGATGTTAGTTTTTATGGCACGACGGTATGAAATACGTCCTTCAATCTGTTTTGCAACCGAACTGGCAACGAGATACGCATCAAGCTCGGGGCGTTTTATTTCATTGATATTGATCTGTATTTCTTTGTTAGTGATCTTCCTGAGTTCTTCCTTCAGTTTATCTACTTCCTGCCCGCCTTTGCCGATGATCGTACCGGGGCGTGCAGTATTAATAGTAACTGTGATAAGTTTCAATGTGCGTTCGATGATGATCTTTGAAATGCTGGCTTTTGACAAACGGGCATTTAAATAGATCCTGATCTTTTTGTCTTCAATAAGTTTACTTTCGAAACTTTTTCCGCCAAACCAATTCGAATCCCATCCCTTGATGATTCCCAATCTATTACCTATTGGATTTGTTTTTTGTCCCATCGGGTATTATTTTATTTTGGTTATTATTTAGTTTTTTCTTTTGGTTTTTTTTCCGCTGGTTTTTTCACTGTCTTTTCTGCCTTCGGAGCTTTTTCTGTTTTTTCCTTTTTCAGAGGTTTTTCTTTTTCCAAAGGGACATTTACTTTCGGTTCTTCAACAACGTTTTCTATATTTCTCGAATTAAGAATCAGCGTAACGTGGTTTGAACGTTTCTTAACACGGTGGGCGCGTCCCTGAGGAGCGGCTTGTATACGTTTTAACTGGCGGCCACTGTCCACAAATATTTCGCTGACAAAAAGGTTATTGTCTTCAATACGTTTCCCTTCATTCTTAACCTGCCAGTTCGAAATAGCTGAAAGCAAAAGTTTGTGTAAACGTCCTGATGCTTCCTTTGGTGATAATTTTAATAAAAACAATGCCCTGTCAATATTTATCCCCCTGATCTGATCGGCTACCAGACGCATTTTTCTGGGCGATGTGGGACAGTTGTTGAGGCGTGCAAAATATTTTGCTTTTTTAGCTTCCTTGGCTTTGTTTGCACTTATGCGTTTTCTTTCTCCCATGATGTTTTCTGTTTTGAAGCAGTTTTATTATTTTTTATCTTTATTTCCGGCATGACCTCTGAATATGCGTGTTGGAGCAAACTCTCCAAGCTTGTGGCCAACCATGTTTTCAGTAATATATACCGGAATAAATTTGTTCCCGTTATGAACCGTAATATTATGTCCGACAAAATCAGGAGAAATAACAGAATTTCTCGACCAGGTTTTTATCGAACTCTTTTTCTTCGATTCATTCATCAGAAAAACCTTTTTTTCAAGTTTTTCATTTATATACGGACCTTTTTTTAACGAACGACTCATATTTTTTTATCTAAACGGTTATTGTTATTTCTTTCTTCTTTCGATAATGTACTTATTAGACATCTTCTTCTTGTCACGAGTTTTATAACCTCTTGACGGTATACCTTTTCTGGTTCTCGGAAGTCCGCCTGATGCCTTACCTTCGCCGCCACCCATGGGGTGATCAACGGGGTTCATAGCTACACCTCTGTTTCTCGGACGGCGTCCCAGCCATCTGGTTCTTCCTGCTTTACCAGAACGTTCGTGGCTGTGATCAGGATTAGAAACCATACCTACTGTTGCTTTACAAGATTGAAGTATCAAGCGTGTTTCTCCTGAAGGTAATTTTATAACGGCAAATTTGCCATCACGTGACATCAGTTGTGCAAATGTACCGGCACCACGAGCCATTTTACCGCCTTCACCAGGACGAAGTTCAATGTTATGAATGATTGTACCAAAAGGTATTTCACTCAAATACAATGAATTTCCTACTTCCGGAGCCACACCTTTACCGGCTACCAATTTCTGGCCGATTTTCAATCCCTGAGGTGCAATGATGTATCTTTTTTCACCATCAGCGTATGCCAATAAAGCAATGCGTGCACTTCGGTTCGGATCATATTCTATTGAAGAAACCATTGCAGGAATGTTTTCCTTATCGCGCTTAAAATCAATAAGTCTGTATTGTTTTTTATGACCGCCGCCGATATAGCGCATAGTCATTTTTCCCGTATTGTTTCTGCCACCGCTTCTTTTCAAACTAACCAGTAAACTCTTTTCGGGCTTATCGGTAGTGATATCGTCAAACGCATTAATTACTTTAAAGCGCTGACCGGGTGTTGTTGGATTAAGTTTCTTTAATGCCATTTTTATTAAATATTGCTATAAAAATCTATTTTTTCTCCTTGTGCTAATGTAATGATAGCTTTTTTTGTTGAATTTTTACGACCCGAAATATAGCCGGCCTTCGTGTACCTTGATTTTGATTTACCCGCGTAAACCATGGTATTCACTGATTCGACTTTTACTTCATACATCTCTTCAACAGCTTTCTTTATCTGTAATTTATTTGCCTTTTTGTCTACTAAAAAAGCATAACGACCAAGGCTCTCGCCCATGGCTGTCATCTTCTCTGTAATTACCGGCTTTACGATCACACTCATTGCTCAGTTTTTTAATTATTTTTGAAACATTTCATTTATTTTCTGCACAGAACTTTCCACAATCAGAAGGTTTCCTGCATTCAGTATTTCATAAGTATTCAATGATGCCGCAATCAGCACCTTTGCCTTCTGAATATTGCGTGATGACAGGTAAACTTTTTCGTCGGTTTGCGGAAGAACCATCAGCGTTTTCTGGTCAGCAACTTTTAAATTAGACAATAGGTCTTTGTAGTGTTTTGTTTTTACTTCTTCAAAAGTAAAATCTTCAACAACTACTATCTGATTTTGTTTTGCTTTATATGTAAGTGCTGATTTTCTTGCCAACTGTTTAACTTTCTTGTTCAATTTAAAGTTATACACCCGGGGATGCGGTCCGAAAGCTCTGGCGCCGCCAACAAAAACCGGAGAGTTGATATCACCTGAACGTGCACCGCCGGTACCTTTCTGGCGTTTCAGTTTCCGGGTACTGCCCGACATCTGCGAACGTTCTTTTGAACTGTGCGTTCCTTGTCTTTTGTTTGCAAGATGCTGTTTTACATCAAGATAAATAGCATGATCATTAGGTTCAATACCAAAAATGGTATCATCTAATGCTATCTTTCTGGTAGTTGCGCTACCGTCAATTTTATGAACTACTAACTCCATCTTTCTATTTTTAAATATGAACCTTTGGGTCCGGGTACGGAACCCTTTACAATAATCAAATTCTTATCAGGGATAATTTTAACAACCTGACTGTTAATTACTTTTACTTTATCACCACCCATTCTTCCAGCCATTCTTATTCCCTTAAAAACGCGTGAAGGATAGGATGAGGCACCAACTGAACCGGGAGCTCTCAAACGGTCATGTTGTCCGTGGGTTTTTTCCCCGACGCCACCAAAACCATGACGTTTTACAACGCCCTGAAAACCTTTACCTTTGGATGTTCCAACCACGTCAATGAACTCGCCTTCAATAAAAACATCTACCAGCAAAACATCTCCGAAACTTTTTCTGTGTCCTTCTTCAAACCTTGAAAATTCAGCGAGAATTTTTTTAGGAGTGGTTCCTGCTTTTGCAAAATGGCCTTTCATGGGTTTGTTGGTTCTGCTTTCTTTCTTTTCATCAAAAGAAAGCTGAATGGCATCATAACCGTTCGTTTCTTTAGTCAATACCTGAGTTACTACACAGGGGCCAGCTTCAATAACTGTGCACGGGATATTTTTCCCTGCGTCATCGAAGATACTGGTCATTCCGATCTTTTTTCCTATTAAGCCTGACATTATTTGTCTTTTTTATTGATTGAAATAATACTATACTTTTATCTCCACTTCTACACCGTTCGGAAGCTCCAGCTTCATAAGAGCATCGATAGTTTTTGATGTAGTGCTGTAAATATCGAGCAACCTTTTATACGTAGACAGTTCAAACTGTTCTCTTGCTTTTTTATTTACAAAAGTTGAACGTAAAACTGTGTAGATCTTTTTGTTAGATGGTAATGGTATCGGTCCGTTTACCACTGCACCCGTCGATTTCACGGTCTTTACAATTTTTTCAGCCGATTTGTCAACCAAATTGTGATCGTACGATTTTAATTTTATTCTAATCCTCTGATTCACGTTATTTTATTTTAATTATTTATATTATTTATTGGTAAATATCCTTTTACTTTATAGATCACCTCATCGGAAATTTCTTTGGGGGTTTCACTATAATGTGAAAACTCCATCGATGATGTTGCCCTTCCGGAGGTAATGCTGCGTAAAGTTGTTATATATCCAAACATTTCTGATAAAGGAACCATTGCTTTAACAATCTGCACCCTGATGCGTGCTGTAACATTTTCGAGATGCGCCCTGCGTTTGTTTAAATCTCCCGTTACGTCTCCTAAATATTCTTCAGGTGTAACCACTTCAAGACGCATGATGGGTTCCATCAATACACATTTTGCCTTTTTGCAGGCTTCTTTAAATCCATAACGTGCCGCTATCTCAAAAGCCATAGTATCAGAATCTACGCTATGAAAGCTTCCGTCAATCAGTCGGACTTTTGCCGATTCAAATGGGAAGCCGGCAATCACACCATTCTGCAGGGCAGATTCAAAACCTTTTTGGGCAGCCTTTATAAACTCTTTTGGCAAATTGCCGCCTTTTACTTCATCAATAAACTGCAAACCTTTCACTTCAGGTCCTGCCGGAGAGATTTCAAAATCGATATCGGCAAAACGGCCTTTCCCACCAGTCTGTTTTTTATATATTTCTCTGTGGCGTACACTATTCTTAATTGCTTCTTTATAAGCAACCTGAGGAACACCATGATTACACTCAACTTTTTGCTCTCTTCTCAGACGGTCTAAAATAATTTCAAGATGAAGTTCGCCCATTCCACTGATCAGTGTTTGGCCGGTTTCTTCATTATACCGAACCTGGAATGTCGGATCTTCTTCTGCAATTTTTTTCAGGCAGTTAGAAAGTTTGTCAATATCTGCCGTTGTTTTTGGTTCTACAGCTATATTGATTACCGGTTCAGGAAACGTAATGGATCCCAGAACTATCGGATGTTTTTCATCACATAATGTATCGCCGGTTCTGATTTCTTTAAATCCAACCAATGCACCAATATCTCCGGCTTCAATAATATTCACCTGGTTTTGCTTGTTGGCATGCATACGCATGATCTTCGAAATGCGCTCTTTTTTACCCGTATTGGCATTATAAATCATATTGCCAATAGATAAGGTACCCGAATAAACACGAAAAAATGCCAGTTTACCAACATAAGTATCGGTTGTGATCTTAAATGCCAAACCACAAAAAGGAGCCGTTACATCAGATTGACGAGCTTCTTCTTTTTCGGTAAAAGGATTTATTCCAATAACAGCCGGAATGTCCATCGGACTCGGCAGATATAATATGATGGCATCCAGAAGTTGTTGTACGGCCTTGTTGCGGAAAGATGATCCGCAAAGTACCGGAGTGATGCGCATTTCTATTGTTGCTTTGCGAAGGGCAGCAATAATTTCTTCGCTGGTAATTGAATCTGCATCGTGCAGAAATTTTTCCAGCAGGGCTTCGTTTTCTTCGGCTGCGCCCTCTATTAATTTAGTGCGGTATTCGTGAACGATTTCTTTAATATCATCCGGAATGGGTACTTCATAAAAAGAAAAACCCAGCGATTCGTCGTCCCATTCAAAAGCTTTGTTCTGAACCAGATCGACCACGCCACGAAAATTATCTTCTTCGCCTATTGGTATCTGAATAACGACCGGACGGGCGCCAAGTTTGTCTTTTATCTGGTTGATCACCTGATAAAAGTCAGCGCCGGAACGGTCCATTTTGTTTATATAGCTGATGCGCGGCACATGATACTTGTCGGCCTGATGCCAGACAGTTTCTGATTGTGGCTCTACGCCTCCGACAGCACAGAATAATGCTACTGCGCCATCAAGCACTCTAAGGCTGCGTTCCACTTCAACGGTGAAATCTACATGCCCGGGTGTATCAATAATATTTATTTTGTAAGGGATGTTGTTGGTTTTCCAGTAAACAGTTGTTGCAGCCGATGTAATGGTAATGCCTCGTTCCTGTTCCTGTTCCATCCAGTCCATGGTCGTGTTGCCTTCATGAACTTCACCCATGCGGTGTGTGATACCGGTATAGTATAAAATACGCTCTGTAGTCGTGGTTTTACCCGCGTCTATGTGAGCCATAATGCCAATATTTCTTATATACTCTAGGTTCTCTGACATTAATTCTATATTATCTCCCGCTACGCACTAAGTTTATTAAAACTTAAAATGAGAAAATGCTTTGTTAGCTTCGGCCATGCGGTGAGTATCTTCTTTTTTCTTAAAGGCAGCACCTTCTTCTTTATATCCTGCCAATATTTCGGAAGCTAACTTCTGGCACATTGATTTCTCGTGGCGTAAACGGGCGTATTTTATCAGGTTTTTCATACCTATAGACATTTTCCTTCCCGGTCTGATTTCCGAAGGAATCTGGAAGGTGGCACCGCCAATTCTGCGGCTACGTACTTCTACGGCCGGAGTAACGTTTGCCAGTGCTTTTTTAAACACTTCAAGCCCGTCTTCGCTGCTCTTTTCTGTCACTATGTCGATAGCGTCATAGAAAACATCAAAAGCAATATTCTTCTTACCCGTCAACATAAGATTATTAACGAACTTTGTAACCAACGTATCGTTAAATTTCGGGTCGGGAAGAATAATTCTCTTTTTTGGAGTTGATTTTCTCATTTTATATTATCACTATTTTAAGATCTTAACTTGCTTTTTTTGCTTTTGGTCTCTTGGTTCCGTATTTGGAGCGGCGCTGATTTCTTCCGTCCACACCCGATGTATCCAGTGCACCACGAATGATATGATAACGAACACCCGGAAGATCTTTTACCCTGCCGCCTCTGATGAGAACAATAGAGTGTTCCTGAAGGTTATGGCCTTCACCCGGGATGTAAGCATTCACTTCCTTGCTATTGGTAAGACGAACTCTGGCTACCTTGCGCATGGCGGAATTAGGTTTCTTGGGAGTTGTGGTATAAACTCTCGTGCAAACACCACGCCGCTGCGGGCATGAATCCAATGCTCTGGATTTACTTTTGTCTGTCAATTTCTTGCGTCCTTTACGAACTAATTGCTGTATTGTAGGCATATCAACCGTTTTAAAACTATATTTCGTTCCCAGTTTTTTTGGGACTGCAAAGGTAAAACTTTATTTTATATTAACAATGAAATTGTGAAAAAATATTTTTCAATGTTAGCAAAATCGGCAAAATCATAATTTGATGCGCTGGGAAAAAAATGCGAACTTTGGCACATGGCAAAAATAAGCACCACCACCACAAGTATTGAGAGGCAGAAGCAATAACTACATATTCCGATGCGAAAACCATAAGTGCAGTAAAGACGATTGATAAGAAAGTTAATGAAAACTGATAGATTTTTGCAAAAAACAGGGATTATAGGCAAATATTGTGAAAAAATGAAAATACAAAATGAAATAGGGAGGAAAAATGAAAAATTGGAGTATGCTCATTAGCTTTTGATTTTTTTCCATCCTAAACCACGTAATGTAGTTTTTATAATTGTGAATTATTACCATCGAAAATCATTCAAATCAATAATGTTTTGTTTCAAATAAAAGTTATTCTGGGCTTCAAATGCTGGAATGCATTGTTAAGAATTAGTGTTTCAATGAAGAAGATTTTCAGTTCTAAAAAATTAATATGAATAAAGTCAGAAATTAACTTGCATATCTCCTGATTTCTGTATAAATTTACAGGGTATTTAGTTGCTGAAAAAATAGAAACCAATATAAATCTTCAGTTATGAAAAGGTCAATACTACTTTCGTTTTTTTTGTTAATAAGTGTTTGTTTGAATGCTCAAACAACATTGACAATAAATACTACCTCAGGAGGCAGCCTGCGCAGTAAGTTTATCATTAATTCCTACGATACCAATGCTGTGATCAATCTGACCATTACTGGAGTGCTGGATGCACAAGATTTCAGATTTATGCGTGATAATCTGACATCTCTGTCGGTTCTCGACATAAGCAACACAAGTATAGTTTCATATACAGGCCCCAACGGCCCTATGGTGGGAAATCCGACTTATTATTATCCGGCCAACGAACTGCCCTATTGCGCGTTTTTCGATCCAGCGGGAACACATTGGGGTAAACCTACACTTACCTCGGTGATACTTCCCAACACATTAAAAAATATCGGAAACTATTCTTTGCAATATTGTTTTTCTCTGGCTTCTGTAACCATTCCAAATTCGGTTGATACCATACAACCATATGCTTTCAAGTTCGATACTGCCCTGATAAACATCAATATTCCGTCAGGAGTTGATGTCATTATGGAAGGTGCTTTTCAGTTGTCGGGCGGGGTGGCGGTGGATGCAGGCAATCCCAACTATTCCAGCCTCGATGGGGTTTTGTTCAATAAAAACAAAACCGTACTGATTTGCTGCCCTTATACCAAATATACTTATACGGTCCCGGCTTCTGTAGACACACTTGGCTTCGAATCCTTTTATGGATGCAGGCACCTGGCTTCGGTGAACATTCCCACAACAGTTTCGTGCATATTAAACGGAGCCTTTTCAGGCAGCGGATTGATTTCTGTTACTATACCTTCTTCAGTCACAAGAATAGAAGAGTCCGTTTTCTTTTTCTGTCAGAAACTAATGTCTGTAAACCTTCCAAATACCATTACGTACATGGGTTTTGGAGCATTTTATGGCTGCATAGCATTACAATCCATCGACATTCCCTCTAGCGTTGATACCATTCAGGCAATGTGCTTCTATACCGACAGTGCTATGACATCAGTTACATTGCATCAGGGCATAAAATACATAGGTTTTGCAACCTTCCAGGGATGCAGCCACCTGACATCAATCAATATACCCACAACTTTGACCTCCCTGTCTGAAAGCTTATTCTTTTATTGCAAAAGTTTACCGAACATAATTATTCCGTCATCCATCACCTCCATAGGAAGTTCTGCATTTGCAAAATGTTATGCACTATCGTCTATTTATTCAGAATCGGTTATCCCGGTAGATTTGTCATCCTCACCAGGTGTTTTTCTGGGAGTTGACACCAATACCTGTATACTTTATGTTCCCATAGGTTCGGTTAACCTTTATGAATCGGCCAACCAATGGAAAGACTTCAACATTATGCAGGAATATAATTTTGTTATAAATACAGCATCCGCTGAAGGATTTAAAGTGTTTGTTGAAAATTGCAATCTGAATATTTGGGAGATACCTTACGGTGAAAACGTTACGATTTATACACTTCAGGGAATTCAGATACTGGATCAGAAGATGTTTTCAGACAGGCTCACTTTCCGGCTGCCTAACAAAGGAATGTATATTGTAAAAATAGGGAGAAAAACCAGTAAGGTTATTGCAGCATAACATTACCTTATTCAATCTTATGAAATCAATGCTGTCGGCCATTATAATGGTTCTGACCATTCACTTTGTTACCGCTCAGTCTAAAACCGATACCATCAGTATTTTCGGCCAAAAATTAATAGCAATCGATCAGGAAACCAACTACCGGATCTCCACTTTCTAGAACGAGGCATTTCTGGATACAGGATTTATAAGGCAGGCAGGCCAGGGATACGGGAGATTGACAATTAAAATTAAAAATAGTTCTAAAACATTTCCTATTTTTGTTAAAACTTCTGTTCTATGAAAACATCTGCCATTTTCCCGGGTTCGTTCGACCCGATAACCAAGGGCCACGAATCTGTAATTATCCGAAGCCTTGGCCTGTTTGATTCTGTTACGGTTGCCATAGGGTTCAATGCCGAAAAAAAATCTCTTTTCCCTCTTGAATTGCGCCTGAAATGGCTCAAAGATGTCTTTGCACCCTATCCACAGATCAGTGTTGCTTTTTACGAAGGACTTACAACAGACTTTTGCAAGAAAAACAACATCCAATATATATTACGCGGATTGCGCACTTCTGCAGATTTTGAGTTTGAGCGCGGCATAGGACAAATGAACAAAAATATATTTCCCGATATCGAAACTGTTTTTTTACTGGCACTGCCCGAATATAACTCATTGAGTTCATCCATAATCCGTGATATTTACCGCAACGGAGGCAACATCTCTTCATTTATCCCGGAGAAAATACAACTGCCGCCGCTAAAATAATTTTACGATATTCGCCGTTACTTTAAAAACAATATATGAGATACCAGCCCTTTTTAATTTCTTTTTTTCTTGTTTTTTTTATATCTTTTGCAATAAGTGCTTCCGGTCAGAATGTAACAATTAAAGGTACGGCAAAGGGCGCAGAAGGCAAGCTCATCATCCTGAAATCCTATTCGGATTATTTTACAATGAACGAACAATATCTTGCAAAAAGCATCATTGATTCGTCAGGTAATTTTACAATCTCTTGTTATATCCCTTCAGCAACAACGGTCGTGGTGCATATTGAATATTATTCGGGCGAAATGTACCTTGAACAAAATAAAACCTATACGATCGAAATCAAGAACCTTGTGTTTAATGCCAAGTTCGACAAGGTAAACCATAACCTCAACCCTTTCAACTGTTATATTAAGGTTTTAAGTAACGACAAAGATGAACTGAACAAACTAACTCAGAAGTTAAATATAATGTATAACACTTTTATCAGGGATAATATCTTCATATTGAAAAAGAAGGAAATTCTTTCAAAAGTGGATACATTTCTGATTGCTGTTAACGATACTTTTGCAGAAACAAAAAATCCATTTTTTAATGATTATCTGAAATACCGGATGGCTTCACTTAAGCTGCTTACAAACTATTCCGATTCTTATATCCTCATGCTCGATTATTTGTATAACAAACCTATCCTGTATGATAATATTGAATATTTTTCATTTATAAAAAATTATTTCGATGATTATTTCAGTAACCTCACACACCCTATACTTGTCAGCGACTTTTACATGCCGGTAAATACCAACCGCAATCTTTCTGAATTACTTGATATGCTTGGCAAGGATACGTTATTTGTAAATGAAAAACTGAGGGAAGTAATAATGCTCAATACGCTGAATACGCTTTATGCATCCAATGATTTCAGCAAAAAAAACATACTTGAGATTCTCAAAACATTTTCTGTAACCAGCAAGTTTGAAATTCACAAGCGAATCGCACGGAGCATGATCTCCTATTTGACCCGCTTTGATAAAGGTTCGCCGGCGCCTGACTTTGAACTAAAAAGCACCAACAACGTGAACGTAAAACTTAGCGATTTTAGGGGAAAATATGTATATCTGAATTTTTATGCTTCCTGGTGTCTTAACTGTAAAGATGAAATGGAGCTGATGAAAAAGCTACGACAGAATTTTGATAACGATGTTGTTTTTATCAGCATATCTGTCGATCGTGAATTTATGACAACCTATCATTTTGCTCGTGAACAGAAATACAACTGGATGTTCTTACACCTCAACAGTGATTATGATTTGTTGGAATCCTATGCTGTTTATGCTTACCCTGATTTCGTACTTATTGATAAAAGCGGAAATTTCATCCAGTGTCCGGCCATGAAACCCAGCGATAATATTGAACTTTATTTGACGAACCTGTTAAAAGCAGGTAAAGACAATCCTAACGAGAAGAATTAATTTTACTTGAGTTTTGCATAATTTCTTTAGGTCACACTGAGCTGTCCCGATCGCTATCGGGGCGTGTCGAAGTGTGACATCCAACGGTCGTCTTCCCTGCCTGCGTGCCGGACACTCCGGCAGGCAGAACCAATCTTCTCCTTCCACTTCCGTTTCAGTAGAATCTGCTCAGACTGACCGTGGTTTGGTTCTTTTTGAATATCAATAAAAAAGTTATTTTTCATAGAATAAATTTCTCTACAATTCACTTTTAATAGGTATTTGACAATTTTATTTTTCATGCAAAACTTCAGTTATTTTACTATTGCATAAAAAAAGGATGCTTAATATTTTTAAACATCCTTTTCTCAAAAAAATCGAGTATTTTAATTCGCTGCTACCTCACAACCATTTTTTTGGTTAGCTTGCTTCCATTAGGATTTGTGAGTTCAACGAAATAAATTCCCTTGGTAGTATTACCCATATCAACCTTTATATCTTTTGCTGATGACTGAGTTTTATAAACACTGTTACCCAGCATATCAAAAACTTCAACAGATAAAGTCTGGTCGGGAATATTGCTTATTGTAAAAATACCGTTTGAGGGGTTCGGATAAATACTTATTGAGTTTCTAAATGAATTATCATCTATACCTGTAATAAGATCACCAAGGATAAATACATTATCAATACGTGATGTACCAGTTGCTGCAACGGGATTTACACCACCGACAGACATATTTGAGGTCATGACCCATCTTAGATATACTTCTGGATAATTATTGCATTCCGAAGGCAGTGCTATATTAGTAAGTGTCCCCGAAAGAAAAGCATCGTTTGCACATACTACGGTAGATCCAACGATATCCGTCCAAGTGCCAGCGGCACCTAATTTATATTGAACATTAAAATCCCTAGGTCCTGTACCAGAAGATTTTTGCCTACTCGAAAAAGTAATGTTCGTATGAGCACTACTACTAAAAGATGTGTAATAATACTTTGTACCCATACCATTGTCCCAATTAACTGACGCTAGCGAGAAATCTACCGGAGGATTCCCATCAACACCCCCAAAATAACGTAAAGTGTCAGTGTACGAAGCATCACGAAGCATTATATTTACAGCATTGAATGCGCTTCCATAAGTATGCGAGCTATCCTTTTTTACTTTAAATTTAAAAGTTACCAGCGTGTCCTGAGCAGAAACTGTAATGCTTCCAAGCATTACAAAAGTCAAAAGAAATAGAATTTTTTTCATAGTTTTATTTTTTACAAATATACAAAATTTTATAGAAAAAGGGTGATTTCTCACCCTTTTTATTTACTTATCTTTCACTTCTTCAAAATCAACATCAGTAACATTATCGTTACCACCGCCGCCCTGATTTTGCTGCTCTTGCTGCTGCTGGCCCGGATCTTGCTGTGCCCCAGCCCCCTGTTGTGTGGCATTATACATGTCTGTACTGGCTGCCTGCCATGCTGCATTTATTTTTTCAAGGGCAGCATCTATCAATGGAATATTTTTGCTTTGGTGTGCATCTTTCAGTTCTTTAAGAGCACTTTCGATAGGCGCTTTTTTATCTGCCGGAATTTTATCTCCGTATTCTTTCAGTTGTTTTTCAGTAGTAAATATCATGGAGTCGGCAGCATTGATCTTGTCTACCTGTTCCTTGGCTACCCTGTCGGCTTCGGCATTGGCAGTCGCTTCGTCTTTCATACGTTTTATTTCCTGATCATTCAACCCAGAAGAAGCTTCAATACGTATCTGCTGCGATTTACCGGTTGCTTTATCTTTTGCCGAAACATTTAAAATTCCGTTTGCATCAATATCAAAAGTTACTTCTACCTGAGGAATTCCGCGTGGGGCAGGTGGAATACCATCAAGATGAAAACGCCCGATACTCTTGTTGCCGGATGCCATTGGCCTTTCGCCCTGTAAAACATGAATCTCAACAGATGTCTGGCTGTCGGAAGCCGTTGAAAAGGTTTCCGATTTTTTTATGGGTATTGTTGTATTTGATTCGATAAGTTTGGTCATCACTCCGCCGAGCGTTTCAATTCCGAGCGATAACGGAGTTACGTCGAGTAATAAAACATCTTTTACTTCTCCTGTGAGCACACCACCCTGAATAGCAGCGCCTACGGCAACCACTTCGTCAGGGTTTACTCCTTTAGAAGGAACTTTACCGAAAAATTCTTCTACCATTTTTTGTATTTTGGGAATACGTGTTGACCCTCCGACAAGAATAACTTCGCTGATATCGGAAGCTTTCATGTTGGCATCGGCTAAAGCTTTACGGCAAGGCTCAATGGTAGCCCGGAATTGTTCATCGCAAAGCTGTTCAAACTTTGCACGGGTAAGTTTCCGTACTAAATGCTTTGGAACACCGTCAACCGAGGTGATATAAGGCAGGTTAATGTCTGTTTCTGTTGAACTCGATAATTCAATCTTTGCTTTTTCAGCGGCTTCTTTCAAACGCTGCAACGCCATAGGATCTTTGCGAAGATCAATATTTTCTTCCGTTTTAAATTCCTCTGCCAGCCATTCGATCACTTTGTGGTCAAAATCGTCGCCTCCTAAGTGCGTGTCACCGTTGGTAGATTTTACTTCAAAAACGCCCTCGCCTAATTCAAGAATCGAAATATCAAAAGTACCGCCGCCTAAATCGTACACGGCAACTTTAAGATCAACGGTTTTTTTATCCAGCCCATAAGCAAGCGCTGCGGCTGTTGGTTCATTAATGATACGTTTTACATTCAGCCCGGCAATTTCACCAGCTTCTTTGGTGGCCTGACGCTGCGAATCGCTAAAATAAGCCGGAACCGTAATAACGGCATCCGTCACTTCCTGTCCGAGGTAATCTTCAGCAGTTTTTTTCATTTTCTGCAATACCATAGCAGAGATTTCCTGTGGTGTATAAAGCCTGTCCGCGATTTTTACACGAGCTGTATTGTTTTCGCCGCGTTCAACTTTAAACGATACCCGGTTTATTTCTTTAGTTACACGATCAAACGATTCGCCCATAAAACGTTTTATCGAATAAATAGTGTTAGTCGGATTTGTAATAGCCTGACGCTTGGCGGGATCGCCGACCTTACGTTCGCCGTTGCTCGTAAAAGCAACAATGGATGGTGTAGTTCTTTTGCCTTCGCTGTTGGGAATTACAACAGGTTCGTTACCTTCCATAACTGCCACACATGAGTTGGTAGTTCCTAAGTCAATTCCAATGATTTTTCCCATATTATTTTTTTCTTTTTAAAATTTCAAATTGTTTTTTCATCATCTTTCAAGCATTATGCCATTAAAATCTTCGCCCTGATTCGGGTAATTATGGCATATTTTTTTTGAAAAAACAACAATAAGTTGTCATAGAATAATGACAAAACGACAGAAACTATGAAATTACGTTTATTTTGTTTGAGCGATTAAAAGAAGCAATTTTTCAATTTTCGGTTTAAGTTCTGAATTAGAACATGTATAATTATTGAAAACCAGTGCAAAGCAAAGGTTTTTACCGCTTATATTTTTCACGTAACCTGCATAGGATTTTATTTTATCCATATTACCGGTTTTTGCCCTGAGGTTGTTTTCAGCAATAGTACCTTTCAACATTGCAGCCATACCCCCTGTTTTGCCTGCTAATGGCAGCGACTGGCTAAAATCAGTATATGCTTTTTCTTTAGTAAGTATTTTCAGCATTTCGCATAATTGCCGGGTGCTGATTTTATTTTTTCTTGACAGACCGCAACCATCTTCCATTTCAAAACCTTTGAGATCAATGTTTTTCGAAGCCCAAAAATTTTTTACTGCCTCTACTCCTGCCGTCTCGCTGCCCTTGTCTTTTTTTATCCTTCCAATTGTTTTTAATATAGCTTCAGCAAACAGATTCACGCTTTTAGTATTTGTGGGCACTACAATTTCTTTCAATTCCGGAGATTTGTGCAGCGCGAGGATTTTCCGTTTCACAGAATCGGTTTTCCCTTCCCATTTAATTTTTCTATTCGTTTTTGTAGCGCTGTCGGCTATGATACCTTTATTATAAATGTATTCTGAAAACAATTTTGCAAAATACGCGGGCGGGTCGGTTAATGATCCGTCAACATCAAAATTTGTTTTGCCAACAGGCACGGTACCTTCCAGCATACGCACATTTGTATATGGCGATCCGTAAATTATCACATTGTCACCGCTGCCTGCTTTCCCGGTTTTTACATTATTAATAAATTCCATCTCGTTCAATTCCGGGTCCTTTATATTAAGCAAAGCAGGACTTCCTAAATCCACACCGGCATCAAAATAAATCCGATAACTGTTTTCATTAATATTCAGTCCGTAAGCCCCTGATGCGTAATAGTTGCCGATATCTTCCCATAACCAGCTTCCGGCCGCAGGGTTTTCCTCAAAAAAAGAAGCATCGGCCACAACAGATCCTTTAATATGACGAATATTATTTTGCTTCAGGGCGCGATAAAATTCATAGAAAATACTGTCGGTACTGACAGCTCCATCAAAGCGCTTTGAACCTATAGTTGGGTCACCACCTCCGGTAATATAAAGGTTTCCAATTAAGTTTCCTTCTGGATCAATTGTACCGGAATACTCTAATTTAGTTTCAAATACAAAAGAAGATCCTAATAGTGAAAGTGCTGCTCCGGTAGTAACAATTTTCATGACCGAGGCTGGTTCAAGCACCATATCAACATTATAACCGCATAATTGCTTTCCCGTTGCCGTTTCAGAAACCATCACGCTCCATGAAGCATTTTTTAAACAAGGGTCTTTTTTAAGTAATTCGATTTCATTATTGAGCAAATTCAACGGATCATTATTATTTTGCGCTTCTAAAAAAAGCCAACTAAAAAATAGCAAAAGAAATATACAATAATTTTTATGCGAATTCATGAAGTGTTTTTTACAAAGATACTAAAAGCTTTTATTCACTCTGGTAGTAAGCAATATCTTCTGAATCATTCACACAATCATCAAGACACATTTAACGATGTCAATGGTCATTTTGTCAGTGAAATGTCAATGGCATATACTTTGAACAAGGCCGGCTAAACATAAATTTACTACTATGCAAAAAGGAAAGATAAACGTTCAGACCGAAAACATTTTCCCGGTAATTAAAAAGTTCTTGTATTCCGATCATGATATTTTTCTCAGGGAACTAATTTCAAATGCTGTTGATGCAACACAAAAGTTAAAAGTCCTTTCGTCGGTTGGAAAGTATAAAGAAGAACTTGGCGATCTCACAATTCAGGTAAAGGTTGATGAAAAGAAAAAAACACTTACCGTCACCGACCACGGAATTGGCATGACTGCCGAAGAACTTGACAAGTATATTAACCAGATCGCTTTTTCAAGCGCTGAGGAGTTTGTTAAAACTTATATGGGTAAAAGCGAAACTGATCAGCAGGGACTTATCGGCCATTTCGGCTTAGGTTTTTACTCGGCGTTTATGGTTTCAAAAAAGGTTGAGATACGCACTAAAACTTATCAAACAGAAGGTGACGCAAAAGCAATGAAATGGGTTTGTGATGGCAGCCCGGAATATACAATGTCTGAATTAAAAGACCATGACAGAGGTACAGAAATCATTTTATATCTGGCTGAGGACTCCGAAGAATATGCGCAGGAATCACGTACCCTTGAAATTCTGAAAAAATACTGCAAATTTCTTCCTATACCCATTCAGTGTGGTATGGAAAAAACATGGGAAAAAGTTGAAGGCGAAAAAGACAAGGATGGAAATGACAAAACCAAAGAAGTTGAAAAGCCCCGAATCATCAATAATATTACCCCCGCATGGACGAAAAAACCGGCAGAATTAAGTGAAGAAGATTATAACAGCTTTTACCACGAACTTTATCCGATGAATTTCGAAGAACCGATGTTTAACATACATCTTAATGTGGACTATCCGTTCAAACTCACCGGTATTCTTTATTTTCCTAAAGTAAAACGCAATTTTGAAGTTCAGCGCGACAAAATACAATTATATTGTAATCAGGTATTTGTAACCGATTCTGTGGAAGGCATTGTCCCGGATTTTCTTACACTGATGCATGGTGTGATTGATTCGCCGGATATTCCGCTCAACGTATCCCGATCGTATTTACAGAGCGATCCTAACGTCAAAAAAATCTCCTCACATATAATGAAAAAAGTTGCGGATAAACTTGAAGAGCTGTTCAAAAATAAGCGAGAAGATTTTGAAAAGAAGTGGGATGATCTGAAAATATTTATCATTTACGGCATGGTTACAGACGAAAAATTTTATGAACGCGCTGAAAAATTATTCCTGTTTAAAAACACTGAAAATAAATATTTTACATTCGAAGAATACAAAAAACATATCGAACCATTACAGACTGATAAAGACAAAAAACTCGTTTATCTTTATACTTCAGACAAGGAAGAACAGCATGGTTTTATCAGCAATGCCCGCAATCGCGGTTATGATGTTCTGATCATGGATAGTCCGCTCGATATGCACTTTATTAATATGATCGAACATAAAATGGAGAAGTCTTCGTTTGCACGCGTAGATTCAGATAGCATCGATAAACTGATCATGAAAGAAGACGCTGCTATTTCGAAAATCAATGAAGACGAAAAAAATAAACTGAAAGAAATCATAGAACGCAATATTCCCAAAGAAAAATTCAATGTAAATTTCGAATCACTGCAATCGGATGATATGCCTTTTATGATCGTGCAACCCGAGTTTATGCGCCGCATGAAAGACATGGCAGCGATAGGAAGTGGTATGCCATTCATGGGCAATTATCCTGAAATGTACAACCTGGTGGTAAATACCAACAATGATTTCATGCTGAAAGTTCTGAATGAGGCTGATGAGTCAAAACAAAACGATCTTGTCAGGCAGTTTTTTGACCTGGCAAAACTTTCACAGAATCTTCTGAAAGGTGAAGACTTAACGGGATTCATCAAAAGAAGTATGTCGATGATACCTTAAAAAATGGATCGTATAACGGCTCCATTTTCAAAAACTGATATTGATGATATCAGACAGGCAATTATGCTGGCCGAACTCGACACATCGGCTGAAATACACGTACATATTGGGAAAAACTGTTCAGGCAGTTGTGAAAAGAAAGCCACCGAATTATTTGCCGAACTAAAACTGGATCAGATAGTTGACCACAACGGAATTCTGATCTATCTTGCATATAATAACAGAAGGTTCTGCATTTATCCTGATACAGGTATCCGAAAAAAAGTTTCAGAAGATTTCTGGATCAGTATAAAACAAAACTTTCTGAACAGTATAAGACAGGAACAATTTACTGATGGTTTGATAGAAGTTATTCAACAATGCGGTATAAAACTAAAAAAACTTTTTCCGCGAAATCCCGGGGATATCAATCAACTTTCTGACGAAGTTACGTTTAGTTAATTAATTTAAAAATACTTAATATATTTTTTGAAAAAATAATTAAGTATTTATATGCCCAATAGAAAATATTATTATTTTTGTGAGAAACATTTATAAATGAATCGCAAAATAATACTTTTCTCTTTAGTTTTTTTCTCATTCTTAGTTGTCAAAGCACAAACAGTTGATGAGCTGTTTATCAGTGGCTTTACAAATTATCAGAATAATAAATTCAGTGAAGCGGTTGAAGATTATACCAACGTGATCGCCATAAAACCTGATTATGCTGATGCCTATTTCAATCGTGCCATCGCATTTGAAAAATCAGGGAAATTTAAAGAAGCCGTTAGTGATTATACTCAGGTTATTACATTAAAACCTGATGACGCAAATTCCTTGCTTAACCGTGGAATGCTTTACGTGGAAATGAATAAACCCAAATACGCTCTTATCGATTTCAATAAAGCCATTGAGTTAAATCCGGATTTTTCAAATGCTTATTACCAGCGAGGACTGTTAAACCAGAATATTAGTAAGGATACTGCTGCAATGAACGATTTCAATAAGTTCATCAGCCTTCAGCCCGGATCTGTTTCCGGATATGATGCACTTGCCAGCCTGTATGACGAAATGGAAGAATATGAAATCGCTATTAAAACTTATACCATAGCCATAGGTATAGATTCCACTCATGCCAAGGCCTATTTTAATCGTGCTTATGATTTTGATATTATTACTAAAACAGATAATGCTCTTGCAGATTATACAAAAGCGATCAAATTTGATCCGGCTTATTCCGATACCTATTTCAACAGAGCATACATTTATAACGATCTGAATGAGTTTGACAAAGCCATTGCTGATTATTCCAAAGTCATCGAACTCGAACCGCAAAGCCCCGATGCCTATTTTAATCGCGGTATTGCAAAAATAAACTCAGGCCGGAAACACGATGGTTGTTCTGATCTGCAAAAAGCTGCGGCTCTTGGCGATAAAACAGCAAAAAAGTATTGTTCTGTGAATTGTAAATAAATGTTCAAAAGAATTAAAGACATATCCAGAAATATTTTCCACCTGTATTACGATGGGTTCAGGAGTATGACCGTTGGTAAAAAACTCTGGGCAATTATTTTTATTAAACTTTTTATAATGTTCATTGTACTTAAACTTTTTTTCTTTCCTGATTTTTTAAAAACACGATTTGAAAATGATGAACAAAGAAGTGATTATGTTATGGAACAACTGACAAATCAAAAGATAAAATAACTATTCTATGATTGCAGATATTGATTTAGCTTTGGTTGACTGGTCGCGTGCACAATTTGCACTGACAGCAATTTACCACTGGTTTTTTGTGCCGCTTACACTCGGGCTTTCATTCATGATTGCCATAATGGAAACTATTTATGTGCAAACCGGCAAAGAAGAGTGGAAACGCATCACCAAATTCTGGATGAAACTATTCGGAGTAAATTTTGCCATTGGAGTATCAACAGGTATTATCCTCGAATTTGAGTTTGGGACCAACTGGTCAAATTATTCATGGTTTGTCGGAGATATTTTTGGCGCACC
>Ga0116171_10001523_pt1 | contig 22929 bp, 12 predicted proteins | sample AD_JPNHW2_MetaG_FD_89798 | JGI IMG/M metagenome (GOLD analysis project Ga0116171, IMG submission 89798) | Active sludge microbial communities of municipal wastewater-treating anaerobic digesters from Japan - AD_JPNHW2_MetaG | ecosystem: Engineered > Bioreactor > Anaerobic > Digestate | place...
CATCAGGAATCTTAAGATCGTTAAGGTCGAAATGCGGATCGGGATATATTCCTGCATTCACCAGGGCCTTTAGTACCGTAGTAGGTACAATTGCATTAACCCAGGCTGTATCATTAAAACTCTTTGAAGAAATGACACCTTCCCTTTCAGGAACCTGTGTTGATGATTCCATTTTCCAGTTTCTCAACTGCTGCTTTTCGTCGGTTCTGTTTACCGATTCTTTTGGTTGATTGCTGCATGATTGAATCAATAAAGCTGCAACTGCAAAAATAATGACAGATAACTGTTTCATCCTTATTTACTTAATTATTCTCTTTAATATCCAGTTTACCTTTACCCCAGACTGCCAGGGCAGTAACATACAGAAATGCAAGAACGTTAATCATCATACCCCATCTCATTGAAGTATGCTGTCCAACGAAACCTACAAGCCATCCGATAAAAGCTCCGCCGGCAATCATAGTCCCCAGGATACCTGAAATAGTGCCATGATTCTCTTCGAAACTATTTATAGCCGCGCTAAATATGGATGTGAACGAAGCACAGGTAAAATATCCTACCAGTGTAAAAGCCACCAGAGAAGTATTTGAATTTCCAAGAACAGCAACAATAAGAGCAATTACAGTAGCCATGCTGTGAAAAATAAATATCTTTCTTTCGCTGAAAAATTTCATCAGTTGCGAGATGATCAGACGTCCTATGGCCTGAAAAAGCCAGAATAAAGATACTACCAGGGCGGTTTTCGATGGAAATGCCGAATACATTATTGAGTTCTGGTTCCAGAATGATTGGGTATTGTTCACATCATGAATCTTGTTCATGTATGTGACAATGTAGGAAGAGACACCCACCTCAGCACCTACGTACAGGAAAATGCCCAAACTGTAAGTAAGTATCACCGGGTTTCCCAGTAAAGACCTGATTTTCGAGTAATTGATCTTCTCATCCTCATTCAGTCTAACCTCAGGGAATTCTGACAAAGCCAGTATTATAAGTATCAACGCGTTTATTATTGCGAAAAGAATATATACCGATTTCCATGAGAATCCGTTTGACTGCATCAAAGGAACCAGTAATGGACTGAATGCATATCCGAATGCTCCTATTCCTATAACAATGGTGAGATTTGCCGTGTATTTATCAGGAGTGTCCAACTCACGGATAAAAGGGTTCCCTGCAACCTGAATGGCAGTTACACCTACCCCGACAAGAAATATCACCATGATAATGATGATGTAATTATTTGTCAGGAAACAGAGAAACGATCCAATCGCCATTAAAACAGTACCTGGCAACAAAATACTTTTAGATCCGTATTTATCCATTGCCATCCCGAAGGGTATGGAAACCAGACCGTATGAGAGGTAAAATGCAAATGGCAGCAAAGCGGCAATTGTAAGTGATACATTATATTCCGCCTGAAATCTGTCAATGATAACTCCAATCACAGAAGTAAGAAGCCCGAATGAAATGTATAACAATACTGTAATGAAAAACAGTAACCTGTGCCTTTTCGCTTTTTCCATAGATCATTCTGTTTCAGTAACCTTGGCTCCGCGTGAAAAGCTTCCTGCTTCAAATCCTTTTGATTTGGCATAGGAATCAATGAACAACTGTAAAGGGACAACGCTGTTTACAGAGAACAGATATTCATCCGGTTCATCAATATAGATCTGCATAATATTTTTACCTGAAAAACGCAGCTTTTCATTGGTCAACAAAAGTACTTTTCCACCATAACCTGTTATGTCATCAGCCATTTTAAGGCTCTGACCAAACGTTTTTCCTTTAGCGGCAAACAATATTGTTTTAAATCCTTCTGATACCATTTCCATAGGACCATGTCTGAATTCTCCTCCAAGGATACCAGTTGCCGGAATTTTTGTAGCCTCTTTAAACATTAAAGCAGATTGGCTGGCTGTTGAAAATGCCGGCCCTCTTGCAATGACCTGTATGGTCTTTATATCCCCTAAAAATTCAATAGCTTCCGGCATCCACGAATTATAACTATTCAGAGTGGTTTCGATATTTCCTGCGAGACGTCTGATCATCTTTATTTTATCGTCATTCCAGACACCTTTAAGATACCATCCTAAAATAAATGAGACCAGAGAAGTCAATACATACGTTTTTGTGGAAGTCATATCTTCTTTCCCTCCCTTACAAAGCAACGCTACATTGGCTTTTTTTGCAAGAGTACTCTCTTCTTCATTTGTGATACCTGCACAAAATGTATCTGCAGGGAGTTTTTTGAGAATTTCCTTAACCTCATAACTTTCTCCGGACTGAGAGAGACACACTAATAAGGTTTTACGTTCAAGCAAAGGGAGGTTGTAGTGAAGTAATTCACTGGTATTCAATACGTACGAATTCATTTTAAATTCATTAAACAATATTGAAGCAGCATGGGAAACAAAGTAAGAACTGCCCATTCCCGTAAAAATGATCTGCTCAAATTTCTCCGTACTGATCGCATTTTTAATACTTTCCAAAGAGTTTTTCCCAGCCGCTGAGATATAATAATTCAACGTGTTTTCTATTGCAACCGGCTGTTCAAAAATTTCATCAAGGAACTTTTTCATACTAACTTAATTTTTTTGATCTTCAAACAAATATTATATCAACATCATTATTCTTAAGATTTTCTGTTTCTGTTTCAGATAACTTTTTTGTAGTTATCAGACATTGTATATCCTTTATTTTAGAAATAACACCAAGACTTCTTCTTCCGAATTTTGAAGAATCAACAAGAACGATGGTTTCACCTGAGATCTCCATCATTACCCGGCTTGTTTTTGCCTCCTGGATATTTGGTGTGGTCAACCCTATTTCAAAATCAATTCCATCAACTCCCATAAAGAGCTTATCTGCTGAAATTTTATGGAGTACCTCATCAGCCAGCGGTCCGACCAGAGTAGATGATTGTTTCAGAAGTGAACCGCCTATCAGTATCACGTCTAATTCACTCTCCAATAATTCATTAACGATATTTACAGCATTAGTAATAACTGTAATATCCTTCATGGATCTTATTTCTCTAGCTAATAAACTTGTTGTTGAGCCTGAGTCCAAAATGATAGTATCTCCTTTTGAAATAAGACCGGCCGCTTTTTTCACAATCCGTAGTTTCTCTTTCAGGTTTATTTTTTCTTTTTCGTTCAAAGACAACCCGGGGAATAGTTTTCTTGTCCTGATTGCTCCTCCATGGGTTCTTTTCAATAAGCCTCTTTGCTCCAGAATGATAAGATCCTTACGTATAGTAACTTCCGTAGTATTTAATATCTGAGGCAACTCTTTTGTAACCAGACGATTCTCCTTCTCCAGTAATGACAGAATTTTTTCCAGCCGTTCTTCCTGGAACACTTTATCAATGTTGCCTCTTTTTGGACCTTTCATCCGTTTGCAATTCAGGATGGTAAAAAATAACAATGAAAATTAATAATACCTTTTTTTAGTACTCCTGCTTGTACTCCTAAAGTCAGAATTACTTCATGCAATATTAAATAAAAAAAATAAAATGAAACAAATAAAAAGCAAATAAAAGCAAACGGTTATCAGGGTTGCCAAATAAAAAAAGACTGTCTCAAAAGCCCCATATTACCCCCAACCCCCTAAAGGGGGCTTTATAATGGACTGGTATTCAGCAAGTCCTCTTTAGGCCTGCACTAACCGAAGCGTCAGTGGGATTTAGTGGTAAACAAGGATTTAAAACTTTTGAGACAGCCTCTTGAAACATAAAAAAAGTAAGACTAATAATTTAAAATGAAGCACAACCTTCATTCCGGCAGATATCTGCATACCTCTGAATGCATAGTGTAAAGACTTGGTTTTTACCGTCAAAAACAAGAATCGGGCTGGAGTGATCGCACTCCACAATTGGGTTGCCCGGATATTTAAACCAATGAATCAAATCGGATGATACAGCCACATTTGAACTCCAGAGAACCGGGCTGTTTGCATGGTGATAATCACCTGAAGTAGCATGGTAATAGATATAGTATTTATCCCTGAATTTAACTACCTGGTTAGCTGCAATAGCTGAACGATCATAATCCTCAGGACCGGGTATCAAAACCGGCTCATCCTGTATATTCGTCCAGGTTATCTTATCATTGGTTGTTGCAATCCAGACAGCCGAATCGTTACGTTCATAAAAGAGATACCATTTATCATTTTCTATCCATACTGAAGGAGTTCCATAAGGTCCGGGAATGGTATCTCCTTTAGTTGACCTGATCACCAGATCTCCTTTTTCTTTCCAGCTTATACCATCCTTTGAAACGAGCAGATGGGCAATATCGTTTTCTCCCTCTGCATACATGTAATACAAGCCGTTGTTTTTAATCACAAACACATCCTCAGTCCATTTTCCACTGAAAACAGGTTTATCAGAATATCTTGCCCAGTTTACCCCATCGGGAGAAGTGGCATAGCCCAGGTATTTCTCCTTTGCCATACTGTTATTGTAACCCGTGTACCACATTTTATAGATACCGTCGTCGAACAAAATAAAGCCCCGTTCCCGTATCTTCTGATCCCAGGTATCTGTACCGGTGCCTTTAAAAACAGGGTTGGCTTCTGATGGAGAGAATCTGACCATTTCAGATGGGAAATCTTCGCTTTTCTTTATCGCTTTAACATTTTTAGGTTTATTATTACAGGCCGGGAAGACCAGTGCTATGCCTAAAAAACAGATTTGAATCAGCCTTTTTATTTTCATTATTCAGGTTTTCTAAGATATTTTCATGAAAGTCTGATTGTGTTTGATAAATGCTTCTGCATATTTACAATAGGCCTGTAATCCCCTGAATTTTTCCATTTGCGCATGGTATTCGCTGTACACTCTTTCCATATCCTGACTCACGTGGCAGTTGCAGGCAGCATGTTTTTTTTCTGCGACTGAGCTTATATCCACAAAATCAGTAGGAGCAAAATTCTGTGTCTGTCCGCCCGATTCAACCTCAAAATAATAAAGTTCGAATTTTCTGTTCATCCTTAACCATGCATCATATACCAGTATTGAACATATCCGGTGATCGCGGTGAGAATCAACCGGCCAGTGTGTAAAAACAATATCAGGGTTTTCAGATTTCAGGAAGTCGCACATTTCAACATAACGGGCAGCTGTTACTTCGCAACTGCCGTCAATCTGTTTCAAAAAGACAGCCCTGGCATTCATCACTTTACATGCTTCCAATGCTTCATTCGTCCTTATCTTTGATGCTTCTGCATACGATTTCCCTTCTATGCCGGCTTCTCCCCGTGTAAGATATGCTGAGACAACTTCATGTCCTTCTGCGGTATATAATAATATTGTTCCTCCACATCCGGTTTCAGGGTCATCCGGATGAGCACCGACAACTACCACTTTCAGCTTTTTACCTGACTCTTTTAAATCTCGGGCGTTAGCCGAAAATGGAGCTAATCCCAACACTGTTGCACCAAGGGGAACTCCTGACATCTTTATCAAATTTCTTCTCGATATTTTTTCCATATAAGTAATATTTTGTGATACAATAACTATTTTCTTAATTCACTTTTGATCTACTCCAAAAAAGACAATTGCAGCGGAAGCTTCACCAAACTCTGTATTAATCTCAGCATATCCATCGTTGATTATTTTTACAGTTGCACCTTTATTATGCCACAAATCAGCAGACACTTTATTCCTGGTGATATATGAAAAATGGCCATCTGAGTTTGAAAATATAACAACCACGCCTTTTCCTGTTTCCGGATTAATCTTTTCCCATATTTCAGGTGTATCGCCAGACGAACCGATTCTTACAGGGCTTGCCATTGCAACATCGTTGCGCACCTGTTTGTATTTTTCGAGAATATCATGAATTGTTGTAACCCCGTCCGGAGATGTTTTAAGTATCTCACCCCATACAGAGTTTTGACCCAGAACCAGAGAGGCCAGGTTGATGATTTGGGAACTCTCGGGATCATCGGGTTGATAATTGGCTAAGAAGAGGTTTGAAGGAATCCATTTGTCATAATCAAGAACAGAACGCATGAACCAGGTTCTGGCAGGCCCTGGTTGGACAAAGATGTTATGGTTCTCATTCTGCAAAAGGCTTTCTCCCAGGTCAAAATTACGGAAATATGGTCCATTGTTAAGGATGAAATACCTTCCGGAAGCCAGAAATTGCAGACCAACTCCTATTCTATCTGATTCAGTGACATCAAAATCAAAAATAACACCAGGACATGATTTACTGACTTTATCCATAATCTTACCTAAATAGACAGGCAGTAAAAAACCGTAACATTGATGACGTTCTTCCGCAGTATTATTATCTGTTCCATGAAAATGGCCGGGATCGTTACATCCTGTTTGCCCAACACCGTCAAGATAAAAGTATTTTATATCAAGTTCTTTATACAACCCGATCAGTACACCAGCGTAATGTTCCCAATATGGGCTCACAAGACACATATTAGTACTCTCTTCAGTCTCCCATTCGGGAGAAGGTGTTGACGGATTACCGTTCCATGTTTTCAGACAATTCTTATTTTCCAAAAGGGCAGTGCTCGAGACCGCAGCTTTAACCGGATTCATCCAAACGCCCAGTTTCATCCCATAACCTTTTATCTTTTCCCGTATCTGTTTAAACCCATCAGGAAAATTCTTAAGGTTGACACCCCAATCTCCTGTCTTATCAAACCATCCTGCATCAAGAACATAGACTTCTATACCCATATCGTGAGCCCTGTCAATTTCTTTTAGAGTGTAGTCGAGATTCATAGAGGAAAGATACCTGCCACCAGCCCATTTCACCCTTTCCTGCCGCCCCCATGTGTTGTAGTATAAATAAGGTTTGCGGCTTTCTGTATTCTCCGACTGATATTTAAGAATGAATGTCCGATACATTTTGGCCATAGCCTCTTCATCACCTGCCGCTCCAGCAAGTTCTAACCATACTGTTGAATAACCATCAACAGGCTGCCCTGAGTAATAGTTACCCCTGATGGCACATAACTTAACGATTCTGCCGGGTTGAAGTTTAAATTCCAGAAAGTTGCCCGGATACATAGAATCGTGCTCGTATGCGCACAAAAAAGTATTATAGTTATTGTTACACAGAAAAACAGGTCCGGTTGCTGAGTCGGAGTTTTTAAAATCGGAATCATACAGCCGGACTTCTTTAAGGTTGCATGAATGGATCATGCCGTTAAAAACCGAAAAGCGGATCTCTTTCGACTGGTATAATCCTTCCAGCGAATAGTTCAGGTAAACAAGTTTGTCAGCCCCCGAATTCTTAGTAAGCTTTTGTCCGCCAGAAGCTTTCAGAGAATAGCAAAACCTTACAACCGGATTATCACAGGCTATTCTGAATTTAATCTTTAATTTTAACGTTGTATCATCCCTGAAAGCTCCTTCAAAATTATATTCTGTTACACCATTCCGCAGATTTTCAGGCATACCGACCTCAACCAGCCGGTTCAATACTACTGATATTTCTTTTCCATCAATCTCAAATTCAGGAAACCTGATATCAACATACTTCCCTGTTTTTTTTATAGTATATCTCCATGAATCAACTGAAGACGATGCCCATGAGATCTCAAAAAACTGATTATCTAAATTTTTATTGGTAATGCTGCAGCCTGTCATAAAAAGAAGACTCATGAGTGCCAATATTGTCTTCAACAATCCGTTACTGATATTTAGCATTCTTTTGTTCATCACACACAAGTTCCCTTTTAGATTATTGCATTTCTACAAGTCAGCGGACAAAGGCATCCGTAAGAGGTTTCCCCGTTACCCATTCATTCAGATCAAATCCAAAGAGCCATGCAACTGTCGGAGCAAGATCATAAGTGAACACAGGATGTTTCATCTCATATCCTTTTTTAACTCCTTTGCCTGAAATAATGAATGGAACAATCATCTCATCAGGTCTGGATCCTCCATGTCCGGTTCCGAAACCACCATGATCGCTGATAACGAAAATGATTGTCTGGTCAATCATTTTTGACTTTTTTAATTCATCAAGAAACACACCAACCAGACTGTCGGCTTTTTCTATCGATCTTCCATATTCTTCAGAACGGTAACCTCCATGATGACCTCCATGATCGATAAGATCAAGATGGACAAAAGTAAAATCAGGATGTTTGTCTGCAATGAAACTACAGGCCTTCTGTGTGGCAACATCCTCAGATTCAGCAGGAATACTGACATCACACACTCCTCTTTCAATAAAATTACCAAAGCTTGACCAATGGTATATCGCCCCTATAACAGCCTGCGGAACGTGTTTTCGTATCTCTCCGAATATCGTCGGGAACATATTGTGTTCACCTTTATATACCGGTTCCAGCTTAATACTATCAACGGTCCATGAGTTGTTCCCAATTCCATGCCGTTCAACCGTAGTACCTGTTATCATTGAACTCCAGGCCGGACCACTGACGCTTGGGAGTATTGTACGGGCTTTAAGTGAATAGCTTCCGTTTTTCATCAACTCGTCCAGATGTGGTGTTTTTGCCATCTGGAGACCATGAGAGCCTAATCCATCGAGTCCTATTACAAGAACTTTCGGGTGTGACTTTAAAGTCTTATCAGAATCCGGGTTGAAACCTGTTATGAGAAGCAGGATCATAAAGGACAGTATCCCCATCATAATAGTTTTTGTGTTCATATTTCTTTTTGTTTTATAGTAATTAATATCTGCTGATTATGTTATGAACTTAGTCTTCTTTAAGCCATTTATTTTTTTTCGGTCCGATTTCCTTAAACGGTATAGGTTTCAATCCATGACTTCTCAATAATCCGGGATCACAAAATGTTTCCAGGTTCTTCCCGTTTATTTCAATAGTATCATTGTTATTTATGATCTGTGAATCATTGTTTTTCAAAAAGATACTTTTACAGCCAACAATCAGGTTTCCAGTAACAGTGTTTCTGTCGTGATACAATCGGATATCTTTCAGTTCGGGATATCTTTCCTGGAACAGTGGGGAGAGGATATTAACATCTTCATATATCTTTTTTCGTATCTGAGGAGAATCAAGTCCTTCCAGCCATCTCTTCTCTCCCCATGTAGAGAAGCTTACAGCAGCAAAACAATCATAAAAAAGATTATTCTCAACAACATTATCTTTTCCGCCATGTATCTGGACTGCACCAAAGTTTAAAGCTCCGCATCTTTCAAAAATGTTTCCGTAAATAACAACTCCCGAAATCATATCGTCGAGTCTGACACCTGCAGCCCCGTGACGGGTGCCTCCGGTAATATCTGACCAGTGGTTGTATCTGATTACAATACCCCGATAAGAGGGATTGTAAAAGATATCTATTCCTCCCTGGTCGTCCGACTCATTTACAACATTTGAAATACGGTTATATTCAATCAGTAAATCGTTACCTTCAAGCCGCATGGCAGATGAAGATGAATAGCTAAAACGATTATTGCTGATCCGATGTCCACAACCGTCAATATGTACAGCGGGCTCATAAGTCCGTTTAAATAATGAGAAATGCTCAACGACACTGTTCTCAACAAAATGGTTAGCCGGAGTAAGAGTTTTCCTGTCGCCTCCTTTGATTTTAATCCCACCATATCCGAATGTACTGAGCATACATCCCGAAATACCATGGTGTGTTCCTTCGTTAATATGGATGCCGTCGAGACCAAATCGTTCAATACGGCAGTCAGAAATCAGGCAATCACTTCCCTGGCTGATCAGAACAGCACTTCCACGGCTTTCCTGAAATGACAGACCCTGTAAAGTCATATAAGAACAATTTTTCAGTTCTATCATATAAGGAGCATTGAAAACGGTCAGGGTTACTTTAGCCTGGTCAGGTCTAATACCTTCAGGCGGATACCAATACAATAAACCTGAACTCCTGTCGAGATACCATTCACCCGGCCGGTCTATCTCACAGAAAAGGTTGAGTCCAAAATACCTCAGACTGTCCTTATAACCATACGAATGATATGGTTCGCAGATATTGATTATCTTGTTTACAGTATCAACATTTTTAACCTTTTGACACTCCTCGCTCCAGTCCCAGTACCAATAACCTCCAACTCTGGCATCGTTCTCGTTAGCCCAGCGGTTCTGACGTTTACCTACATATTCAAATGCGCCTTCTTTTGTTCCTCTTACACCAATGTAAGTGGGGGGCAGTTCTGTTTTGCCTCTTGACAATCCGGCTTTTGTCAGTCCATCATCAGGCCACCTTGCCAGGGTCTGAAGTTCACCGTTACAAAATAATTCAGGCCGCAAACCTGCCTTCGAAGGATCACCATAGTCTGATATTCCTGCTGATTTTAAATCAGTTACAAACACTTTATTGCGTACAGACGAATCCAACAAATCCAGTTTCTGTTTGTCAGTCAGCAATTTCCATTTTTCCAATGCTTTACTGCCTGAAAAAACAGGATATTCTCCTTTATTGGCTTTGTAGATGGTCCGGGCATTTTCGTTTCCTGAATCTTCTGAAGTAAACACTACCGGGCTTTTCAGGTAAAAAGTGCCCCCGCCGATATTAACTATGATTGTCTTATCAGGAGACTTTTTTCGGGCAATACGCACCACATCCCTGGCTCTTTCAAGACTTCTGAAAGGTGCTGTTATGGTACCCGGGTTGTTGTCATTACCATCGGGAGATATATAAAATTGAATCGTATTCACTTCCGGTGAAGATGAGTCAAATTGAACTTTTACGACATCATCCATCCCGGTGCGGAGGTCCGCAGGAACAGTAAATTTGATAAAGCCGTCCCAATAACTATAAGTGACACTTTTCCCGGTACGCAATAAGGTTACAGACTGCGGACGTCTATCAGTTTTCAGGGAAACCTGTCCTTTAAACTCCGGCAATAAATGTAAATACCAGTTACCATCACGTGTGGTAATCATTACATTACTAAATTCCACTCCCGGAGTGGGGCCGGCTCCCAGAACCGATTCCCTGCTATGTTTCATCCAGGTGGCTATATCCTCCAAATTCCTGTAGTAATTAGGATGCATTTTACCGTCAGCATCAGGGCCTGCATTAACCAGGAAATTGCCGCCCAAAGACCGGCTGGCAACAAGGTGATCAAAGAACCATGAATATGAGCGGAATGTTCCTGTCGAGTCATACCCCCAGCCACCGCCACCGCTGGTCCAGATATCACAGTGCTCCCACCATTTTGAAGGAACGTATGTTGGTTTGGTACATTCAAACGGAGTTGTGAAGTCACCAATGCGCATACCGCTGCCAACGGGATCATCAGGGTTGACAATATTTGACCATCGGTCATTAATCACAATTCCCGGTTGAATTGACCTTATCCAGGCATAAATCTGTTCAGTATGCATGTCAGAAACACCCCTGAAATTCATACCATCGAGCCATAACAAATCAATTTTTCCATAACGCGTCAAAATTTCCTCAATCTGCGCCAGTACGAACCCAAGAAAACGTTCATAATTCTGGTAATTGATTACTGAATCAGTAACCGGTGGTATATCGTGCCATTTCTCCGAATCATATTCGTTCGGATGCATGAGGCCCGGGTAGTGCCAGTCGCGGGGAGAAAAATAGAAGCCCACCTTTAACCCATTTGCCCTGCATGCATCAACGTATGGTTTCAACAAATCGCGTCCATTCATATACTGTCTGGTGCCGATACCATATTTTGAGGGCCATAGTGCATATCCGTCATGGTGCTTGGTTGTTAGAACTGCATATTTGAAGCCTGCCTCTTTAGCCGCTTTCAGCCACTTATCAGGATTGTAATTCTGAGGATTAAACCGATTTGCCAGGGCATAATACTTATCAGGAGGAGAAACCTTTCCTCCGTAACGATAATGAGCTATCATATCCCACGAAGGCTGAGCGCCCGCTACACTATGAATGCCCCAGTGCATAAAGAGTCCCAGACTGGCATCAGGATACCATTGAGCATCAGGATTTTTGCTGGGCATGGCCAATTCACCAGTCAGTGGTTTTGAAATAATTTTATGTGCCCGTTCAATGTCTTTCTTTTCAATCTTATATGATTCCGGATAGGAGTTCAGCTGTGCTGTTGCGGCTACTATCGCCAAAACAGTTGTGCCCAGACAAGTAATAATTCTTTTCATCTATATATTTGTTTAAACACTCAATATTTTCATAATGTAACAGTCAATCTGATTACCGGAAACCATAAATACCAAACCGTCATTGGTCTAAATAATAATATGTTTACACACACTACTTCTTTTACTACCATAGATTTATTATTCCATCTGATATTTTATATAAATCTCAGAATGACAGGATTCATTATTGAAAGCGGAGTATGAATCTTGCATGTCATTCCCTTAACTTCGGATTTTGCATATTTCCATTGACCATTCTCATCCAATACCTCGATTTTGGAATTAATCCATTCAGGAGCAATATCGAGTGAAAATGAACTAAAAAAATCAGAACATAAACTAATGACAGTAACAATCGCGTATGTGTTTGATTTTGAAAGATTAAAAACACAGAATACGTTAGGCAAATCCCTGACAAAAACCGGCAATGGTTTTTTCCCCAGCCATTCAATAGTCTGACGGACAAGCTCTTTTTTCTTATAGTTGAATACGGCAGACGAATTGTTGCCTTTAAGATCAAAAGCCGTAATGGCAACCCTGCCACCCAGACTATTTTCATAACGGAGCATACCCGGAATAACCGGTTTTTCTTCAGAATCAAGAAAGTCGGTAATAATTTCAGTTCTATCTCCAGGTTTCAATTCATAAAATGAGCCTCCTTCACTACCTGCAGGGGCAAAGATCAGGTTATACATTAATTTTCCGGCTAAATTTTTATAACCGACCGAATCGCGTATCCCTTCATAACAGAAATTTGCTTTCTCTCCTGTTGTAACCTCTGCTCCAATCATTTCACTCCAGCCCCGCTTACTTAGAAGGTATGCAGCCTTTCCATCCAGGAACACACTTTCCCCTAATAGTTTCCTTATTTCCTCATCGCTCATTGTATCAACCAGGCCCCCTGACACTAATTTTACAATACCATTTATTGAAGTATAAGGGATCCCAAACCTTCCGGCAACACTAACCCATGAGTTGAATGGAGATTCCGGCTGGCCTCCTTTATACGAAGAAGCTATATGTCCATAAGGTCGGTGTATAATCTCACATCCTGTTACATTGCAATCTCTCACTGCTGATTTTATTGCGGAAAAGCGACTAACCTCCTCACGGAACATCCCGGCGTATCCTTCTTCTTCAAGCGGACTGTCGAGGTATTGGGTTGCATAAAACAAGCTATCATCAAATCCATAAGAAAATGATGTTGTCATCAGACTTTTTATTTTTGCTGACGACATAAAAAAACGGGTATGTGGATAAGTATCTGACTCATGAAAAAACTCAAAATCATCGGGTAAATGCTGCCGGCTATACAGAGCATGAAATATTGTTGCCGGTAATGATGCAGCATCATCTGATGAATAACTCGAACCATAAAGTCTGACAGCGGGGCGTGTCTTTCCGGCAAAGGCCCTTGTAACTGCTTCGGTGAAATCACCATCAAAATCAGATACTCCTGACTGACATAATGATATTCGGGTCTCAGGTTCAATATTATTGACCTTTTCGCGGATCAAACCTGCCAGAGAGGCCAGCGAATCACGGCTCATGTCAGCCCAGTCGCGGCGCAGCTTCATACTCTGTGGCGTAACCGTTTTGAAGATCTCCATCAGCTCCTCTCTCGAATAATTTCTGTTTTGCCTTTTAGAGAATTCCGCCAGATGTAAGGGACAGAAGCAACCGAACCTCACGGCAGGCGGTTGCCAGCTAATTTCATAATCGTCCTCAAACTGCACCATAAACGGGTGGGCAATTCTGACAACTGTGGCAATATTATCACTAAATGTTTCCATGAATCCCGGGTCCAGAGGGCAAGGCGATAACTCGGAAACGCTGCCATTAAGATCGGTGATATACTGAAACGGTCCCCCAAAACCGGAACGTATAGAAGGTGCACACCACCAGCCAATCTCGATATCATGAGGAGCAAGACTGTTTTTTACATATAAAACAAGCTCACCAATATTTCTATAGACATCAGGTGAAGGAAATCCCGTCAACCGGATATCATCCATAGGTGCAGTCAACAAAAAACGACGTAACCCGCTGCGACGCCTGATCTCAAGTATCTGGTTCAACATGGCCTCTTTCCTGTTCTCATAAAACCTGAACGGGACGATGGGGTCAATCAGTCTGTTGTCTGAAATCACTTTTTCTTTATTCCAGATGCTGTTCAGCAAGTTATTTGCCGACAAGAAAGTGACACCGGCAACAGATGTCTTTATAAAATTTCTTCGTTCCATCATTCTTAGTTTGTCTATGTGCCCAATTTACCACATTGTGATGTTACGTCAAAACTATTTATGTCCTGAGAGCACAACCGGTATATCAAGACGGCTCCATTTTTCCGTAATATCCAGCAATTGTAACGGGATTGCCCCTTCCCATCCCTGAATAACGCCTTCCCATTCTCCTTTGTCGTTCACCCACAGAGCCAAATCTGTGCGTTTATTAAGTTCAATTTTAAAATCACCTGTCCGGAAAGATTTCAGTCCGCCGGCAACCAAAGCTTCTGGTTTCCCGTTTGCATCCAAACGTACAGCAGCAAGCCCTATTGCGTCGACCGAAACCTTATGTCCGCTGATCTTAAAATCTGAACGTATTGGATCACCGCTGACATTTTCAGTTCCGGCAACATAGATTACTGTTCCGTCAATAAGACGGCTATGACCTGTAGCCGGAGGATCAACCTTAAGATGACTAAAGCTCTCAATCGTGCTTTGAATAGCAGGAGATTGCAGATCAATCTTTTGTCTTTTCAGGATAGTTTTAATGGATGATAAGACATCATCAATACCGGAAGAAATAACCATTGATGAAGGCAGTATTTCATTCCCGTTGAAACTGTTTCCGTTGAAATCCATGGTCCAGTTACCTATTCTGAACATAGATGTACGACCTGATGCTGCTTTATTAAACAAGCTGGCTGTTATACTGTTTTCAAACTCTGGATGATACAAAACAACTGCAGTATATCGCTGAGAACCATACCGTATCCAGCCATCCTCATCGACTGTGATGTGTCCTTTTTCTATCTCGTCAGAAGGTATCAGGTCGGCCGGAATTCCCGAGCACCACAATTTATTTATCAGTTCCATTCCGACATCATCGTAAGAGGGTCCTGCCCAGTTCATTGTACAGGTATGTCCAAAAACAACTGCAACAGGACAATCGAGAGGTGTTTTACTTATGTAATTAAGAAGACGCACCCTGCTTTCGGCCAGCATAAGATCACCCCTCAAAAGGTCAAGACGCTTCTCTCCTCCTTTCAGGGTTGACGGATACAGCGGATGGTAATTGATTCTTCCTCCGGTCAATGCATAGCTCCAGACTGCATATTCATAATCAGCACGTTTAGTAGAATAGAACATATTATACCAGACAGGGCTGCCCCACTTTTTTGCGAGGGCAGTACGTACTGCAAAAGGTGTTACCTCATCAGTCTGGGCCCAATCGCGCCTTACAGCCCACCAGTCGAGCCCGTTTTTCATATATTCGCGCAAATCAGGATATGGGTACCACGTTGGATGTGTTGTTACAGCAGCGTAGGGACCAAACACTTCTTTAACTGCATTGTAATAATCATTTTCAATCTCAACATTCCGTTTCAGTGACATATCCATAAAGTGATTTATAACCATCTGCCGTTCCCGTTCCTGACCTTTTATTCCAAGATGCATCAACAGGCAGTCAGCCAGCAGATCACGTCCTCCGGTTCTTTCAGCATAAGTCTGAGCCATGAATTTAGAGTACCAGAACTGATCCTTGGCAGGGCTGCCGTCAAAACATATTGGAAAACCCCATTCATCCTTAAAGGCACCCGACAGAGGAACATCAGAATAGTGGCGGAGTATGTCGCGTTGAAATTCCAACAAATGAGGAGCGAATACATCCGGAGTCAGATGGGTGAATGAAACTATCACACAAGCCTTTGACGCGTCATTATTTTCGTCTGATGGGATCCGCACACAAACCGAGTCTGCCGATGATGCCATTACCACACAATCCCGGGTAATATCTCTTAATGAACTCTTATCAATACCATCAGAACTCCGGTTATATGAATAAACCCGCAAAAGTCTTCCATAAAGAGGTATATAATGAATTGTTCCACCTGTATAATGGTCACTGAGGTCTTTGCTCCTTATGGTTATCTCTGAGTATTTTTCATCATTGAGCTTAACTTCACCAAACAGCAGCATCTCCTGTAACTCATCAGGATACCTCGATTCAAAATTTCTCCGGGCTGCTCTTACATCCAGATCTGCAATCAATCCTATACCGTGTTGATTTGCATATTCAGCAGCCCGCTTTATCTGATCATGAACTGCATCGCTTGTGACCTCACGGCCAAAAAGCCTCACGCTTGCTGATAAAAGGTTATAAGGTGAATGGATGCATGCCTGATCAATGAAAGTCTTATAACCATCAGGAGCAAACTCTTCTTCGCTCCAGAACCAGCAAGCCTGTACCGGCATAACATCATTTGGAAGCCTGACTGATGGCCTGTTATTGAGTACACTTTTCGAAAAAACAGGATATTTTTGTTGTGACCAGCAGATGGCCGAAAACTGCAGGAAAAAACAGAAACAACACAATGTTATTTTTCTCATCTGTATTAAACTTAGCAAGAATTGATTAATAATCACTCATTTGTTACAAGCATATATTTTATCATGAGTGATAAAGGTTTTTGAGGAATAGCAATAACAAAGCTGTCCATCAACTCCTTTCCTGTTTTCCTTATCTGAACTTTGTAGTCTTCATAGTACAACTCGTAGGTAGCTTTTTCATCAAGTCCGCGAAGCTTAACACGAATTGACTCATCCTGACAATCCACACGACGGAATGCCAGGATTATTCCATCCTTCTGGCCAGGCCTGTTCAGTTGATATGCCAACCAGTTATCATCCCTGGTGTTATTTCGGCTTTCAGTAAGTGGATAATAATCACCATAAAAATAAGGTCTTAGATCCTTATAATCCTGAATCCGCTTCTGGATGGCAGGGATTGACTCTGAATCTCTTCCCGTAACTTCCCAGTTCATGACAGCGGTTGCCCCCAAACCTGATCGGAATGTATAACTATCTGTTTTATAAATAGCGGTTCCATGAATTGGCAGATAAAAGTTCAATCCATATGTATGACATTGATAACCATTTGGTTCGCCATACTGATAATCAGTGCGCCATAGAGGAGCACTTCGGGATGTTGTTTCCAGATCAATTCTGCGTCCTCCGCTGGCGCAGTTATCAATCAGAAGGTTTGGAAAACGCATTAACAGGCTGTCCCAGAAAGAATAAAGACCTTCTATGTGCCTTATTTCTGAAATACCAATCCGCCCGGGTTTATCATTGGCTTCCCAGTAAGGCATAGGATCAAAATTAAAATCCTGTCTGTAATAATCAATACCTTCATTTTTAATCAGATCGGAAATCAGGTCCGTTAACCATTTGCAGGCTTCCTTATTGCCCAGGTTGAAAAGACGGTTATCTTCCCCGGGGAGTTTCAGCAACCATTCAGGATGCTCACGGTCGATCTGTGTTCCAGGCTGAACACGTTCCGGCTCAAACCAGACCATGAATTTTGATCCGACAGAATGTACCGCATCTGAAACCGGTTTTAGTCCGTTAGGAAAACGTTCTTTATCAACAGTCCAATTTCCGACGTTCTGCCACCATCCGCCTTTCTCTTTGTCCCAGCCACACCCTGTATACCATCCTGCATCAAGCCAGAACACTTCCGGAAGAACCCGGAATTGCTGATACCTTTTAACAAGAGCAACAGCATATTCTTCTGTAAGGCAGTTATACTCTCCACATGGAGCAGGATCGCCATAATCGAAGCTACCTGATAAAGGGTATTCTGCAAAACAATCGTTTATTTTCCTGGAATGATGTGCCAATATGAACTGCCTGAATTGATTGTGCCCGACCATACGGTCCTCTCCTTTCCAGAAAAGCAGACATATTTTAGGGGTACGGATTTCCTCATCAGGATATAGCATCAACTTCATTTTTTCCATTCCTGATTTCAGGGAAACCGTTTTTTCATCTGATTGCAAAACATCGGCATACCATTTTCCTGTCCAGCCCACAGCCACCATAACCCCCTGCTGTCCGGGCATTTCGATATTGAAGAAAGGAAATGCCGTGTTATCAGAGGAACGTCCTCTGGCCGGAGTCATGTATATATTCTTTCCAACCTGCATTTTTTCATCGACCGGCTGAAAATCAGTTCGTGCAGCATCACTTCCTTTTGCATGGTGAAGGATGAAGGTCCCATTTTGTGTGGTAAAGGAATAGTCAATGGCTGCAGCTTTCTCAATCAGAGGAGTGTTCTTTGAAGAAGTGTTGGAGAACTTTAATACCCATTCAACAGCCTGGAAATCATTGAAACAGGTGACAGTACATTTTACCTCAAGGCCGCTTTGTTTATCCAGATAAGTATAAACAAAATCTTCTTTATCCTTATTTGTTATCTTTTCAGAACTGTATTGCCAGTTCCTGATAAAGCTGTTTGAGTTTCTTCCTCCATACACAAAAGAGAAAGGGGGAGTCTTTCCTTTGGCAAAGTGAGTTTCTATCCACTGACGCATTTCAGAGTTGTTTGCCGGAATATTTGTATTTATCTGCCCGTTTGTGATTCCCATTGATACCAAAACCAAAAGGAAGGCAAACAGTACAATCCGATGCCGGGGACTCCCTGGCATTGTTTTTTTATTTACAATTCTCATATTCGGATTAAGTTAGTTAGTATGAATTATGTAAGGTTTAAAAGTTTGTTTTTATTATGTCAAGTTCATTTCCGTCAGAGGATATTTTCATAGTCACTTTTCTGTTGCCAGTAAATTTATACACAATTTCATCATCTTTTCCAATTAATAATTTTACTGCTTCTTTCAAGTCGTCACCAGCCATATCATTGGTTATTATCCATTTACCTTTCCCATCCCTGAATTCTTTTGTTCCACCTTTATACTGGGAGACGAACTTCTTTGGAGCAAAACGCTGAGATGTTACAACAACCAAACCGTTTCTTTTAACCAGAGAGGTAACGTCAGCCATTGTGCTGTCGCTAATGAATAAACCGCATAAGAAAGCAAGCTTGACTGTTTTCAGATGCCTCATTGTAACATTATCATCGAACACAACAGGAGAATTTACCGGTGCGAATGATCTGTGCGGCATTCCTGCATAATAATTTCCGGCATTCCATGAAAGACTCTCCTTTTTTACCATTCCATGGGAAATTGTATGCCATGCTTTAATCCATTCTTCCGATTCCGGACTTGTATTAAGGTTATGGGCCCCGAAAAGCATGTCTTTCCAGTAAAGATCTATCTTCATTAATTTCCCGTCCACCTTTTCATTAACGCTGCAAAACACGTTTTTTCCCTGACCCCACTCGGTATTGTCAAAACGAATAATTGCAATTTCAGGTTCAAAATCCCTGAATGTATATGGCCTCGGATTATTGGGCAAATAATCCTTCGCAAAACGGCTAAAAGTCCTTCCTCTTTCCTGCAATCTTATACTATCGTTATTAACCACTTCATAAATATGATTCCCCATGCTCTCGACATATGCTTTATCGAGTCCTGCCCAATATGCAAATAAAAGGTTCCCCCATAGCTCTTTTGCCGAGTGTCCCGGGAACACATTGTAGTTCCAGAAGTCAATACAGGTCCAGAGCTCAGCATTGTACTGCAGACATGCACCCATAGCACATGCCGCCCATACATTTGACCAGTTTTCCTTCATCTGTTTATAAACAGGGGTTATACCTGCACGGGCAAAATTATGGAAGAGAACCGGCCATACATGCTCTGTAAGTACTTTTTCAGTGCCAAAACCCTTACATTCATCAACAAGTGATTTTGCACCATCATATACTGCCTTGTCTGCTGATTTGAAATCCATACCTGTTGTTTCTGCAAGGCTCACCAGATCTAAACCAGGATTACGCAACGTAAGAGTTATGTTTCGCGTGATCTGGGAATGTTCCAGCTCGTCATACAAAACTCCCCATACAGCAGGTGATTTATTAAGACTTTTGATAACATCCGGAGGAAATTTAAACAGATGAAGGCTGTCAGGCTGCATTACCCAGTTATGCCCATCCTTGCTTGCCATGTCAAGACTCCAGTTACCTGATTCAACATTGACTATCACTTTTAATCCCTTTTCATTGAAACTATTACCCAGTCTTTCCATCCTTTTTACTTCATCAGCAATAGTTCCTTTGGGTCCCCTGTAATGATAAACAACAAAATCAACTCCCAATGAATCCATAGCAACAGGATTAAAAAATTCATCTGGCTTACATTTGTCTCCTGAATTATCTATTCCTATATAAAAACTCTTAGGCCCAGACATTTTATCGTCTTTCTTTTTTATCTTTTGTACAAACCCGGTCATCGACGGAGGCATATTTTCAGGGCTGCTACCCCATTTCTTATCAGGAACAGGGCCCATCTCAAACTCCAGGGTACCACTTTCCATCAGGGTCTTATATTCTATCCATGGTTTCTGATAATCCTTCCCGTTCAACCGGGCCGATTGAATATAAAAGTTGTCCTCACTGACATTTTTTGCGATAATCCGGAAATCTTTTCCACCTTTAAGATGAAGAATCATTTCCGGGAAGATTGGAGATCCGATGAGATAATATGGTTCAGAAGGATCGGACGGAAATAATCCCATCGCGCTCATTACAAACCATGATGCCATAGCTCCGGCATCATCATCCATCGATTCGATATACCCTTGATGATCATTTCGGTAAATTCTTTTTACCAGAGGTTTATCAAACTTACCATGATTGTGATACAGTTGAGTTACCTCTTTTGTTGTAAATGCACGTGCCCATTTCTGTGTCAGGTATGGCTTTCCAAGATAGTCAAACAGATAAGGAGCATGAATATCCGGTTCATTCAGATGCATATAATAATCCTTTTCAAAAAAGTACTCAAGATCATCAGACAATTTTTCTACACCTCCCCGTAATTCAGCCAGTCCGTTGATATCATGGAGTACAAACCAGCGATAGTGCCACAAGTTTCCCTCATAAACATATTTTTCAAAATCCTCCACATCCTGAACATGTTTTCCTTCAGGAGTAAAGAAACCACGTACGGTTCCCTGATTATCTTTTTGTTCAGCGCACCACAGGTTTTTGTATGAGAGTGCACTCTTTCTCAATGATTCTGCCTCAGTATCTTTTCCGAGAGCCTCTGCCATTTTCATGGGGAAATATGCGAAATAAGCTTTCTCAAGTTGGTCACTGAGGTTATTTACTCTCATACTCATGAAGTCAGCCTTCATCCCTTTAAAAGCAATCTCTTTATCAAAGTCACCCAGCCCCTTATTAAATGCATCCATGATAACTGCACCAGTAAACTCCATACGTATATTTGGTGTTGGCCAATATTTAGAATCGCCGCCATTCCTGTGTTTGTAGTAGTCAACCAGTGACCGTGCAATATTTCTTGAAATGTCAGGTTCAAGCAATGAAACCAGTGAATACTTCCGGAAATCATCCCATAAACTCCATGTACAATAATATGTAAAATCAGCAGCTGTTGTTTTTGTAAAATACAATGAATCAGGTTGATGTGCAGCCCTATAAATTCCGTTGGAAGAGGTGGCATTGTTTGGGACCAGGTAGGAGTGATACAAATGGGTGTAGAACAGAGTTTTTAATTCATCGGAGCCTCCGTTTATCTCCACTCTCGAAAGCTTTTCTCTCCACACCTCAGCTGTGCTGTTCCTCACTTTTTCGAAATCCCATCCTGCAATTTCTGTTTTTGCTTCATACATGGCTTGTTCCTCGCTTACAGGCGACAATCCGACTTTCAGTCTTACAACATTTTTCCCTTCTCCTGAAAAGTCAAGCCATACTCCGATATTATTTCCCTGTCGAACCGATTCTTTTCCTGAATTATCAACTCCTTTCCAGCTTGTATATGAGTTGAACGGAGTATCCGAAATAACTGCAAAATAGAGCTTATGATACCCACCACCATTATTGTGTAATGATTTAATCATTCCTGTTATTTCATGGTTATTCTTCACATTAAGCGAAGCATCGAGCATTCCAACGTAGCTGTGCGAAAGATCAACTACCACATAACGGTCTCTTTTCAACTTAGCAGGAAATGTATATTGATGAAATCCGACTCTTTCGGTAACCGTCAGCTCAGCTTTCACTCCCGATTCAAGAACAACTTTGTAGTAACCCGGGGAAGCCTCTTCTGATGATTTGATATATTTTTCTCTGAATCCACTGATCTCAGGTGTAAATTTTCCAATTCCGGGTTTAATCAACAGACTTCCTCCTTTACCTTTCGATCCGGCACCTGCAATCCTCAGGTGTGAAAAACCTTCAATAAATTTATCTTCAAAATAATAACCCACATGCGAATCACCCTCGGTTTCGGGTGAAAGATGTACCAGACCAAAAGGATAAGTTGCCCCGGGATAGAGTTGTCCGTTATCACCTTCAGTACAGATAAACGGATCAACATATTTTAACGGGTCTCCGGCGAAAGAGATTCTTGTAATAAAAAGCGAAGCCAGTAAAAAACCGGTTATAAATATTGTTTTTATCTTCATTATTTCATCTTTTTTTAAAACACCGGCTTTACCGGCTGAAAACTAATTTCACTACTATATCTATCAATCCTAAAAATTGTGAGCATTTTATCTATTTCCACATATACTTACTATTTAGTTATTTTATTATAAGTGTGTTTGCTTAGTACATCAATTATTCCAGGACATAATTCCACATCTCCATTGTCATTGAGCCTGGTAATATTTGCTGTTTCATAATAGA
>Ga0116171_10001528_pt1 | contig 22838 bp, 23 predicted proteins | sample AD_JPNHW2_MetaG_FD_89798 | JGI IMG/M metagenome (GOLD analysis project Ga0116171, IMG submission 89798) | Active sludge microbial communities of municipal wastewater-treating anaerobic digesters from Japan - AD_JPNHW2_MetaG | ecosystem: Engineered > Bioreactor > Anaerobic > Digestate | place...
AAGACGACGACCACCGCCAAGCTTGCCCGCTATTTCCAGAAGAAAGGGCTCCGCGTGGGCGTGATCTGCGCCGATACGTTCCGCCCGGGCGCCTACGACCAGTTAGCCACCCTCTGCCAGAAGATCAATATCCCCTGTTTCGGGAATCCCGCTGAGAAAGACGCCCTCGCGATAACAAAGAAGGGGCTTGCCGAAATGAAGGATTACGAGGTCCTCATTGTCGATACCCAGGGGCGCCATGCGCTTGAGGCTAACCTCATCCAGGAGATCATCGATCTCAACAACCTCACAAAGGCAACCCACCGCTGGCTTGTCATCGACGCCGCGCTCGGCCAGCAGGCAAGCGAGCAGGCACGCCGGTTCCACGAAGCCATCGGGATTGACGGCGTCATCATCACCAAGATGGACGGCACGGCAAAGGGCGGGGGTGCGCTCTCGGCGGTTGCCGAGACCAAGAGCGGCATCGTCTTCATCGGCCAGGGGGAGACGATCGATGACCTCGAACGGTTCAATGCCGACGGATTCATCTCCCGGCTGCTCGGCATGGGCGACATGTCGGCCCTCATGGAGAAAGCTGAAGGGGCGATCAACCCGGACGACGTTGATATGGGCGCCATGCTCCGGGGAAAATTCACCCTCCGCGACATGTACAAGCAGCTGGACGCGCTCAACAAGATGGGGCCCTTAAAGCAGATCATGAACATGCTCCCGCTGGGGAACATGGAACTTCCCGCCGATGTCTATGATGTGACCAGCACCAAGATGGTGCGGTACCGGATCATCATGGACTCGATGACGAGCGCGGAACTGGACGATCCCTCGACCATCAACAGCTCGCGGATGCAGCGGATCGCGCTCGGGGCGGGAGCAACGCAGGACGAGGTCCGGGAGCTCCTGAAATACTACAAGATGATGCAGCGGGCGCTTAAGGGGCTGCGGGGAAGCACAGGGGGCAGGTTCAACATGCACCGCATGATGAAACGGTTCTCGGGACCGCAGTAGATGACCTCATTTGCCATTGTCGGCCATACCGCAACGACCGACGCAACCTTCAGCCTGAACGACCTTGCAGGGGGAGCCGGGCGCATGGATGTCCTCTGCCGGTGCGTGAACGCATCCCTCTTCCTCTCCCACAGCCTGCGCAGGGACACGGAATGCTCCCTTGTGCTTGCGGGGACACGGGATGCGGTAAAAACCATCCGGTTTTCAGGAACGGCCATCCGGTCGCTCAATCCCGACGAGAGGAGCCCGGCAGCCTTCATCAAAAAAGCGCTCGCCCTCCCGTGCGGGTCGGAGTTCCGGGAGGCGGCGCCGGGCGTTGCGGTCCGGAAATCCGGCCTCTCCCGCCTGCTTTCCGAGGGCTCGTATGCTGTCCTTGACGAGAACGGTACCGATATCCGGAAAGCAGCGACGCTTCCGTCCGCCTTCCTGCTCTCGGATCACATGAATTTCACTCCTGAAGAGGTGGCACTTATTGCCGGCTGCCCGAGGTTCTCGGTCGGACCGTCCGTGCTCCATGCCGACCACGCGATCGTCATCCTCCTCAACGAACTCGACCGGAGGGCTGCACAATGGAACTGAAGGAAATTACCGGAAAGATACTCTCGTACGGGCCCTGCTGCGACCACTGTCTCGGCAGGTTCTTTGGTAAGAGCGGGCACGGGCTGACAAACGACCAGCGCGGCGGCGCGCTCCGCATTGCCCGTTCCGTTGACGAGAACATCCCGTATGAACCCTTCACCGGCACCTGCTGGGTCTGCGGGAACTTCTTTGAAAACGTCCCTGTCTGGGCAGAGCGCGTTGCGGCTGCCCTTGCAGGTATCGAGTATGCAACGTTCCTCATCGGGTGCCGGGTCCCCCCGCTGATTGCCGAGAGCGAGGAGATGGTGATCTCCGATCTCTCACTCTCCCGGTCCGAACTGTTCAAGTCCGAGGTCAACCGGGAGGTGGGAAAAGCGGTCTCGGCGCTGACGGGAAAGGCCGTTGACTTCAAGGCGCCGGATGTTGTCGTGCTCCTGGATCTTGCAAAGGATACCGCCGAAGTCCAGATCAACGCGATCTTCATGTACGGCAGGTATAAGAAACTGGAGCGCGGCATCCCCCAGACGCACTGGGACTGCCGGGCATGCCACGGTGCGGGATGCGAACGGTGCAACTTCACCGGGAAACAGTACCAGGATTCCGTCGAAGAACTGATCGGAAGGCCCCTCATTGAGATCTTCCGCGCAGAGAACGCAGTGCTCCACGGGGCAGGGCGGGAAGATATCGATGCCCGCATGATCGGCACCGGAAGGCCGTTCATCCTTGAGATCGTCTCCCCGAAAATACGCACGGTCGCCTTAAAGGATCTTGAATCGGCGGTCAACAGATCTGCCGCCGGAAGAGTGGAAGTTGCCCTCGACCGGTGGAGCGAACGCTCCGAAGTGGAAATCCTTAAATCAAACAAGGCGCATAAAAAATACAGGATCGTAGTTGAAGTCGATGGTGCACCATCGCCAGATACGTTCGTAAAGGCCGTAAATTCCCTATCCGGCGCCAAAATAAGTCAGCGCACGCCGGAACGGGTCGCACACCGGCGCGCTGACAAAATCCGCGAACGCAGGGTCCTTACTATCGTATGCATCGGTGAAGAATCCGGCAGATTTGTTGTAGAGGTAACCGGTGAAGCCGGCCTGTACATCAAGGAACTGGTATCCGGAGATAACGGGAGAACCCGCCCGAGCCTCTCCGAGGCTCTGGGAACTCCCGCCCGCGTTGCCAGCCTTGACGTAGTGCTGGTCGAAGAGAAGAAGGGTGAATAACCATGGCACATCACAACGGACCAAGAAAGAAGACACGCTATAAGTTCAAGAAGGAACTCCGCCGCCGCGGACTTCCGCCGGTAACTTCGGTTATCCAGAGATTCGAGATCGGACAGAACGTCCATATCGTCTGCGAGCCGAGCATCCAGAAAGGAATGCCCCACCGCAGGTTCCACGGCAAGACGGGAACCGTCATCGGCCAGCGGGGCCGTGCCTGGATGCTCTCCATCCGCGACGGAAACTCCGAAAAAGTTGTGATCGCAAGACCACAACACCTAAAAGCCCAAAAGTAAATCCCCTATCACGATATATCCAAGTACCAGGTGAATGGCATGAAAGTCAAGGGTATCACGAGCGAAGAGAAGGTTACGCTCCCCCAGGTTCGCGAGATCCTGCAAGGCGTCGAAGCGCAGCGGATAAGTTCTGAGAAAGAGTTGTCCTACGAATTTCGCCGGAGCCTTGAACATGCCAACACGCTTTCAAAGACAAGCCCGGAGAAATCGGCAGATCTTGTCCAGGAACTTACGAAGCTGGAGAAGATGAAACCCGAGATTGCCTACCGGATTGCCAACATTATGCCAAAGACCCGGGACGAACTCCGGGCAATCTATGCAAAGGAGCGGTTCACGCTTTCTCCGGAAGAACTTGATTCCACCCTGCAGATCGTCGCAAGTCACTTCTGAGGTCTGAGGTGCGCGGATGAAAGCCGAGAAGAAAGAAGTGAACGCGATCGTACTCGACGTACTCTTAAAAGGGCACCCTGACGATCCCCGCCCCCCGTTCAAGCGTGAGCCCCTTGTCCAGGCAATGGGGATGGAACAGTTCAAGCTCCTGGAGCTCGTCCCCAAACCGGACGTCGTAATCGAGCTCCACGAGCGGGTGTATATCGGGGATGCCGAACGGAAGAAGATCGAGCGCGTCAAGCGCCGGATCGGGTACGATGAACTCACCCAGACGGCAAAGGGCGAGCTCCCGTTCCTTGTCGAGATGATCGTAAAGGAACGGGAACAGGACTTCGTCCAGTTCTTCAACACCGCCGTCCCGATCACCCCCAAGATGCATATGCTCCACCTCCTGCCCGGGATCGGCAAGAAACTGATGTGGGAGATCCTTGATACCCGGAACAGGAAACCGTTCTCGGGCTTTGCCGACATCGCCGCCCGCATCAAGTCGCTCCCCCACCCCGAGAAGATGATCCATGCACGGATCATGGCAGAACTCATGAACAAGGACGAGAAATACCACGTCTTTACGACACGATGAAAGCCCGCCATGACCAACACTTCCTGATCGACCCCCGGGCGATCGACAGGATAGCGGATATTCTCGATCTTACGGGAAAGGTCGTACTGGAGATCGGCCCCGGGAACGGGGCTCTCACCCGGGCTCTTCTCGGCCGGGGGGCGACCGTTCACGCAGTCGAGCTTGACGGGGCACTCTGCGAAGGTCTCCGTGAAACTTTTTCCGACGAGATCGCGTCCGGCAGGCTGACGGTCACCCACGGGGATGCCAGCCGGTGCGGACTCCCCCCTTTTTCAGTTGTCGTCTCGAACCTCCCCTACTCAATCTCATCGAAGATCACGTTCCGGCTCCTTGAGATCGGGTTCGAGACAGCAGTCCTGATGTACCAGAGCGAGTTTGCCGACCGGATGGCGGCTCCCGCCGGCACCAAGGACTGCGGCAGGCTCTCGATCATGGTCCAGACCTATGCTGCCGTGCAGCAGTGCTTCACGCTCTCCCCGAACTGCTTCTCCCCGAAACCGCAGGTGCATTCGACCGTTGTCCGGCTCTTTCCCCGGCCCCCGATCTTCCCGATCAATGACCCGAAACGGTATGCGGACGTGGTCCGGGCCCTCTTTGTCCACCGCAGGAAGACCGTGCGGAACTGCCTGAAAGGAGCGCAGGGGCTGCTCGACCCGGCATGGGTATCAAGGATCCTCACGACAATTCCCGAAGAGATTGCAGCGAGCAGGCCGGAAGAGCTATACCTGGAAGATTTTGCCACGATTGCAAACATCGCCTGACGGTTGATGGTGACCCGTGGATGCAGATTACGGGACAAAACCGGTTTTCTTTTCAGCGTTGCACCTGTTCATCCCGTACGATCCCCTCGACGGCAATCATCTCCCCGATGGCTGCACCGTTGCGAAGTGTCCTTACCATCTGGTATTCGGGGGAGTTGTAAAACTCCTTTGCCTTTTCAAGACTGGGGAACTGTAAAAGGACGATCCTGCGCCGTTCCTCCGGGCCTTCCAATGTCAGCGGAGACGACGAACGGACATTGGCCTTTCCACCATATTTTTCAATGATAGACGGCATGGCATCCAAATATTTACGGTACTGCTCAGAGTCAATGATTTTCACTCGTGCAATAAGGTACGCCGGTATCTGTCGCCTGCTCTTCCTGGTAATCCCGCTCATATGTCCGGATCATTCTTTCAGGAGATAATCCATACTTCCGGTCCAGATGCCATTACCAAACTGAATTACCATCGCTTTTCTGTCTGCCCGTATCAGGCATCAGTTCAGGGATGAGCCTGCTAAAAATATCCTGAAATGGCGGTACTGCCAACACTATAAACTGCGGGTGGATTTATATAAAACCCAGTACGAAAGCAAATCCTGAAATCCATCCCCTGAATCCACCCTGTATCTCAGTCAATACTTCCAAATTTGTTCTTCGTCGTAATATTTTTAAAAATAGAATGGATTCCCCCGACTGATGCGCCCGAGCAGCCGGTCAGTCCTTCAGCTCCTGCACCATCCGGCAGTCATCGCACGGGCAGCACTCGAACTCCAGGGTAGAATGTCTGATCCGGTATTTCTCCAGCCGGTGCTTGATCTCCTCCTTCACCCCTTCCAGCCGGTGCACATCCGTCTCACAGGAGTACACGTGGGCATCGAGCACGTTGATGTTAGAGCAGAGGCTCCAGACGTGGACATTATGGACGCCGCTCACACCCGGCACGGACTCCATCTCCCGGATCACCTCCTCCGTACCTACCCCGCGGGGCGCGAACTGGAGGAGGATGCAAAACGATTCTTTCAGGAGCGAGAAGGAGGAGGCCAGGATCAGAAGGGAGATCCCGATGCTGATGAGGGGATCCGCAATCGTCTGGCCGGTAAAGGCGATCCAGATGGCTGCCATAATTACGGCAACGGAGGAGAGGGTGTCGCCCATCACGTGGAGGAACGCGCTCTTCACGTTCAGGTCGTGGCTCCCGTGCAGGAAGTACATCGAAATGACGTTCGCCACAAGACCGATCACTGCAACACCAAGCATGATGCCGCTGTCAATGGGTTGCGGGTGGAAGAACCGCTCGTACGCCTCATGGATGATGAGGGCGCTCACCAGGATGAGGGCGAACCCGTTGACTGCCGCCACCCCTATCTCCACCCGGTGGAACCCGAATGTCCGCGAGGGCGTAGGCAGCCGCTCGGCGATCGTGATGGCCCCAAGCGAGAGGAGGAGCGCCGCAACATCCTGGAGCATGTGCGCCGCGTCCCCGAGCAGGGAGAGGGATCCCGAGATAAATCCCCCGGCTATCTCGGCAAGGAAGATTGTCCCGGTGAGCCCGATGGCGATGACGAGCGACCGTTTCGGAAGGGACGCCCTGCCATCCCCACCTTCATCCGGTGGATGGTTGTGCATCGGTAGGTAGTATCAATTTAATAGTTAAAGAACGGAAACGTTCCACACAGGATAGGTAGTATCCATGAAGGAACCGTCACCCGATCACAACGATATCTGCTTCTGTCCCCTGACCGGCATCCTCGATGTCGTGGCAAAGAAGTGGGCGCTTTTAATCATCGCGATCCTCGGGAACGAGGGCGAGAAGGGGTTCAACGAGCTCAAGAAGGAGCTTGGCGCGATCAGCCCAAAACCGCTCTCCGATACCCTGAAGAATCTCGAACGGATCGGGCTTGTCCACAAAAGGATTCTTACGACCTCCCCTCCGACCGTGAAGTATTGTCTCACCCCGGATGGCTGGGAATTCCGGGAATACCTGATCCCGATGCTGGTCTGGGTGTCAGAAAAAGGCGGGCACGAGATGCCGGGCTGCCCGATAAAGGCGGGAACCCATCGGCAGAAATGACAGGGCGGGCAATAAAGACGAGAACAGATCGGAATATTTTCGTAATGAAAGAAAAAAGTAGACTTACATATCCTGCCCGACGACGGCGTCCGGTTTCTGCAGGATCTGGATATCCGCGATATTGTGCTGACGCTGGGCGAGTTTCTTTGCCTTGAAGATATTCTTCCCTTCTTTCCCGATGGCAATGCCGCGGTCCTCGTCCCTGATGTCGACCGTGACGGTCCGCTGGTCGGGCTCGCCATCGAATGTCATCCCGACAACCTGGGCAGGAAGGAAACAGTTCCTGATGAACTGCTCGGGGCTGCTGTTGTATTCCACGACCTCAATCTTCTTGCCCATCACTTCGGATGCCTTCTTGATGCTTACGCCCTTCTTGCCGATCGCAAGGCCCATGTCACCCGGGTTCACGACAAAGATCAGCCGCCCGTTCCGTTCGTCAACGACACAGTCACGGCTTCCGGCACCTGTCAGGCTCTCAAACTGCGAGATCAGGCGCATACAGTCTTCGGTAAGTACGACTTCCGGCATATCACGCCCTCTTGAGGGTAAGAATGTCAGACTCTCCTGCATCGACAACAGCGAGCGCGCTTACCATGAATGGTTTACCGCAGGCCTTTCCGAGAGCGACACTCGATCCGTCAAAGGTGTAGACAAACAGGCTCTTATTCTCTGCAACCTGGTTCCTGAATTTTTCCGGGCAGTTCTGTGCAACAACAACAATCTGCGCCTTGCCATCTTTTATGCATTCTTCGGTCTTGTTCTGGCCAAGGATGACATTTCCGGTCTTTATGGCTCTGCGCAATGAAGCATTAAAATCCATTTGCAATTCTCCTTAGTGGATTTGTATCAGTTCTTAGGTTTGACTGCAATCAGTTTTACGTCACCGGTACCCAGCTGGATCGGCTGTCCCACGATGACGTTCTCCGTTACCCCGCTCAGTTCGTCGGTCTCGTTTGCCATGGCGGCATCAAGCAGATGGTTGACGGTCACCTCAAAGGCTGCGCGCGAGAGCACGCTCTCCTTCTCACCGGCGATGCCGTGCCTTCCGATCTGCTTGACTTCGCCGTCCATGCACATCATGTCGGCAACGAGCATGATATGCCGGACATCGACAAGGATACCCTGTTCACCCAGCGTTGAGAGCGCTTCGTAGATGATGGCGTTCCTTGCCGCCTCGACACCGAGGACGGAGGCGATCTCGCTGATGTTGTTGGTCCGGGTCCGGGTGGTATCGACCCCCACAACATCGAAGACATCCTTAAGGTTGGATCCTTCAGTATAAAGGATATACTCCCCGGTCTCTTTCCTGACGACAACCCGCTCGATGTCATCGATGCCCTGCACGATCACGTTCCTGACGTGCTCGGCGAGCTGGAAGAGGTTCTGGTAGCTCTCGGCATCCTTGGGGATGAAGGTGATCCGGGCATTCTCTTCGTCGAGCTCGCACTCGAAATCCCGGTAGTGCCGCTTGTCCTTGATCTTCTTGGGCGCTGCCTCCATGATCTCCTTGACCGGGATCTTGCGCTTCTCGCAGACCTTGGTGTTGATGGAGACGACCACCTGCATGCTCTCGATATCCGTGATGATATCCCCGAACTCGTGGAGCGGCGCCGCCTCGATCTTCCAGCTGACCTCCCGCGCCTTGTCACGGTCGTTGCCGTACTCCGGCTCAAGGTAGATCGTCATCGTCGGGGTGCTGGGCTCCTTACGGGCATCCATGATCTCGATCAGGCGCGGCAGGCCGAGCGTGACGTTGATCTCGGCCACCCCTGCGTAGTGGAACGTCCGCATGGTCATCTGGGTACCGGGTTCCCCGATCGACTGGGCCGCGATGACTCCTACCGCCTCGCAGGCCTCGATCCGGGTTGACTGGTACTCGCGGACGACCCAGTCGAAGATCCTGTTGAACTGCTCATCAGTGATATCCCTGCCGTCAAGGAAGGTCCGGAGCTGGTCCCGGGTCTTCTCAGGAAGGTCCGACGATGCGACCTTCTTTTCGTATTTCTGGGCGAGCATCAGACTTCCTCCTTTAAGACTGCCTCGACAATGCCTTTGACATCGACGGGATCGCCAAATGCGCTCTTGGTTGGATCCGTGCTGTCTTCCCCGTACCGGAACTGGATGATCCGGTTACCGGTCGTGCGCACGGTCCCGTCATAGGCAACCTTGAGGTCCTGCAGCGCGTTGATCATCCTGCGCTGGAGGTACCCGCTCTGCGACGTCCTGACTGCTGTATCGACAAGCCCTTCACGGCCGCCTATCGCGTGGAAGAAGAACTCGGTCGCGTTCAGGCCGCCCTTGTAGCTGTGCTTGATGAACCCGTGGGCGTCGGATCCCCGGTCCCCTTTCCGGAAGTGGGGGAGGGTGCGGTCATCGTACCCACGGACGATACGTTCACCACGGACGGACTGCTGCCCGATACAACCTGCCATCTGGGTCAGGTTCAGCATCGAGCCACGGGCACCGGAGACCGCCATGACCACCGCGCTGTTCCCAAGACCAAGGTGCCGCCCTGCAATCTGACCGGTCTGGTCACGGGCTTTTCCAAGCACCTGCATGATCTGCATCTCGAGAGTCTCCTCAACGGTACGGCCGGGCATCGGTTCAAGCTGGCCGTCCTCGTAGATCTTGATCCTGCGGTCGACATCGAGTGCCGCGTTGTTGAGGACATCGTCGATCTGCCCGTATTCGGTCTTGGAGAGGTCTTCGTCATCGATCCCGAACGAGAATCCGTCGATCATGATGCCACGGATCGAGAGTCTTGTTAAGTCATCGATGAAATTTGCAGCCCGGCGCATCCCGTGCTGCCGGATGATCCGGTTCAGGATCTGGCCGTCGAATGCCCCGATGGCTTTCTTGTCGATGGTCCCTGATTCGAGCTTGCCGTCGATGATCCGGACATAGGCATCCCGCTCGCACTGCTCCTTCTTGCAGGTATCGCAGTTCTGGCAGGAACTTGCATGGAAGACCATGTTCAGCTCGGGCGGCAGGATCTGGGAGAATACCTGCTTGTTGGTCCATGCTTCTCCTCCGTCGCCGGTCTTTACCGGTTTCGGGAGGTGCTCGATATCCAGGAACCGGAGGAGGTAGAGCACTTCCTCCTTGTTGAAATAGCGCAGGCCGTGCGTGAGCATGAAGATGCCCGAGACATGGTCGTGGATACCGCCGATGATCGGCCCGCCGAACCGCGGCGAGAGGATGTTCTCCTGGACCGAGATGAGGATCGAGGCTTCAGCCCGCGCCTCTTCGGTCTGCGGGATATGGAGGTTCATTTCATCTCCATCAAAATCGGCGTTATACGGCGGGCAGACTGCCGGGTTGAGCCGGAATGTCCTGCCCTCCATGACCTTGACCCGGTGGGCCATGATACTCATCCGGTGCAGCGAGGGCTGACGGTTGAAGAGGATGACATCCCCGTCCCGGAGCTGGCGTTCGACCGTCCAGCCGGGTTCGAGCATGTCGGCGACGGTCTCGAGGTTGTCGGCCCCGAGCCGCAGGCGCCGGTTGTCCGGCCGGATCACGTAGTTTGCCCCGCAGGGATCCCCGACCTTTGCCCGTACCGGGCCGGTCCTTGCCACCTGCTTGAGTTCTTCAAGATTGTAGGCGGTGACACGGACGGGGATGGTCATCTCGTTTGCGACCGCACGCGGGATACCGACCTCGGTGACGCTGATGTTGGGGTCCGGCGAGATGACGGTACGGGACGAGAAGTTCACACGTTTGCCCGAGAGCGAGCCACGGAACCGTCCGTCCTTTCCCTTCAGCCGCTGGGAGAGGGTCTTCAACGGCCTGCCGCTCCGGTGCCGGGCCGGGGGGCACCCGGCAACTTCGTTGTCAAGGTAGGTCGTGACATGGTACTGGAGGAGTTCCCAGAGGTCTTCAATGATCAGCTGGGGGGCGCCTGCGTCCTGGTTCTCCTTGAACCGCTGGTTGATACGGATGATATCAACGAGCTTGTGCGTGAGATCGTCTTCCGATCGCTGGCCGTTCTCAAGGATGATCGAGGGCCGCATCGTAACCGGCGGCACCGGGAGGACCGTGAGTACGGTCCACTCCGGGCGGGCGACCTGGGGGTTGATCCCGAGGGGGACTAAGTCCTCGTCCGGGATCTTCTCCAGCCGGGCCCGTATGTCTGCCGCGGTCAGCTTGTGCTCGATCTTCTTGCCTTCCTCGATCATGACTTCCGAGAACGTTGTCGGCTTCTCGAAGTTGATCTTGAGCTGCTGGGCGCCGCAATGGGGGCAGACCCGCTCTTTCTTAACATCCTTCTCCGAGATCTGGTCGCCGGTGAGGTCATCCTCGGTACCGATTACTTTCTCGACCTCGTCGGGCGATAGCAGGACCCGGCCGCATTCACGGCAGGTCACGCGCAGGAGTTTCCGGATCAGCCGGGTGTACCCGACATGGATGACCGGTTTTGCGAGCTCGATGTGCCCGAAATGGCCCGGGCACTCGCTCGCCTTCTGGTCGCAGGTCTTGCACCGGAGCCCCGGATCGATGACACCGAGGTTCAGGTCCATGAGCCCCTGCGGGTAGGGGAAGCCATCATCATCATAAGTGTCCGCCCAGATGATCTTCCGGACACTCATCTCCCGGATCTCCTTGGGAGACAACAAACCAAATTCAATCTTTCCAATTCGTTTTGGGCTGGGCATGACTTGACCTCCTCACACCACGTCCTCAAGCCGGAGACGCGGCGCTATTCCCATGCTCTTCATCTCGTCCAGCAGCAGCTTGAACGCGTAACTCATCTCGACCGGGTAGATATCCGTCTCGTTCCCGCAGGCAAGGCAGCGGGTCATGTTCCGTTTCCGGTCGAGCATGGCGACCATGCCGCAGTGGGCGCAGACATACTCCTGCACCTTGTCGGACTCATCGAGCAGCCGTTCCTTGAGGGCCATCGCCGCCCCGTGCCCGATCATGACATCCCGTTCCATCTCACCGAACCGGAGACCGCCTTCACGCGCCCTCCCTTCCGTCGGCTGGCGGGTGAGGACCTGCACCGGGCCGCGGGACCGTGCATGCATCTTGGAAGAGACCATGTGGTACAGTTTCTGGTAGTAGATCACGCCGATGTAGACGTCGGCCTTGAACGCTTTACCCGTGATGCCGTCATACATGACCTCCCGGCCGGTATGGGAGAACCCGAGTTTCCTGAGGGACTGGCGGATGGAGGATTCCTGGTTGCCGCCGAATGCCGTCCCGTTGATCCGGTGGCCTTCGAGGGCGCCGACCTTCCCGCCGATCATCTCGAGCATGTGCCCGATGGTCATACGGCTCGGGATGGCGTGCGGGTTGATGACAAGGTCGGGGCTCATGCCGCTCTCGGTGAACGGCATGTCGTCCTGCCTGACGATCAGGCCGACGACCCCTTTCTGCCCGTGCCGGGACGCGAACTTGTCGCCGACTTCCGGAACACGGAGATCCCGGGTCCTGACCTTGACGAGCCGGGAGCTGTTCTCGCCCTCGGTGATGATAACCGTGTCCACGATCCCGTGCTCGTTGCTGCGCATCGTGACCGAGGTGTCCCGGCGCTTCTCGACCGCAATGAGATCGCTTGTCGGCTCTTCGAGGAAACGGGGCGGCGATGTCTTGCCGATCAGGACATCCTTCTCCATGACGATGGTCTCGGGGTTGATCACGCCGTCTTCGTCGAGATTCTTGTAGGCTTCCGCGCCATGGGCACCGGATACTTCCTCGTCCGGGATCTGGATCCGGTCGATCTGGCCGCCGGGGTACCGTCTCTCTTCACCTTCGTAGGTACGGAAGAAATGCGAACGCCCGAGCCCGCGGTCGATGGATGCCTTGTTGAAGATGAGCGCATCTTCAATGTTATATCCCTCGTAACTGAGGATTGCCACGACAAAGTTCTGGCCGGCGGGCCGGTCGTCCGAACCGATCAGTTCCGAGGTCTGGGTATGGGTTAACGGTTTCTGGACATAGTGGAGCAGGTGACCCCGGGTGTCCGGGCGGAGCTTCATGTTCGCGGCACCGAACCCGAGCGCCTGCTTGACCATCCCTGCGCCCATCGTGACACGCGGACTTGCGTTGTGCTCGGGGAACGGGACATGCGCCGCACCGATACCGAGGATCAGGGAGGGGTCGATCTCCATGTGGGTATGCTCCGGCGTCGCATCTGCCGGGTTCATGGCGATGAAGAGGTCTTCCTCCTCTTCAGCGTCGATGAACTCGATCATGCCGTGCCGGATGAAATGGTCAAACCCGATCTCTTTCTTCGCGAGCTTCTCAAGATCCTCTTCCGGGATCATGGGTTTTCCGTCTTTGAGCACGATCAGGGGGCGCCGCGCCCGGCCGCGATCGGTGAGGATCACCACATCGCCATTATACTCCTTGAAGGAGACATTGACCTCAGTTGAGATCGTCCCCTGCCGGCGCATGGACCGGATCTCGGCAACGACATCTTTGGGATTGTCAACCAGCCCGATCAGGGCGCCGTCAACAAAGACCCTTGATTTCTTGGTCATCTGAACTCCCCCCGGATCTTCTCGACACCCAGCGAATACAAAACCCGCATGACTTCCTCCTCGTTATCGACGCCCTTGCTGATCTCGACCATCTGGGCGAAGTTCTTGACAAGACCACAATTCGGCCCTTCGGGGGTCTCGCTCGGGCAGATCCGTCCCCACTGAGTGGGGTGCAGGTCACGGGCCTCGAAATGCGGCTGGGACCGCGAGAGCGGGGAGATGACACGCCGCAGGTGCGAGAGCACGCTCATGTGGTCGATCCGGTCGAGCAGCTGGGACACACCGGTCCTGCCGCCGACCCAGTTACCGGTCGCAAGCGGGTGGAGGAGCCGTTCCGTCAGCACGTCGGCGCGGACCGCCGTTGCAATCGAGAGATCCCGGTGGCGCATGCTTGCGCGCTCGAGCTGGTACTTGATATCGCGCGTGAGCCGGTTTAATGAGATACGGAACAGGTCTTCCATGAGGTCCCCGGCAAGTTTCAGCCGCTTGTTGGAGTAGTGGTCCTTGTCATCGATCCGGCGCTTGTTGAGGACGAGGTCGAAACAGGCCTCCGCCATTCTCCCAAGGAAGTGGGCCTTTGCGAGCCGCTCGCTCTGGATGGCTTCGAGGTACGCGTCGTCCCCCTCCTTCAGGTCCCCATGCTGGTAGTTGAGGTGGGGCAGGAGGTAGTTGTCCAGGACGAACTCTGCGCGCTTGCGCTGGTAATCCTTGGTCTGGTTGGGCGCGAGTTTCTTGCCCACGTACATGACGCCCCCGTCGACCGAGTCGCACTCGCTCTCTTCGAGATTCTGCATCATGAAGGTCAGGATCTCCTCGTCTGTCGAGACCGCATTCACGACCTCCTGATCGTTAGTCATTCCAAGTGCCCGCATGAGATCGACAAACTTCAGGTGCCCGGCAACCGAGGGGAACGAGACCTCGAGGAGGTTCTTCTTGTTCCGCTCGACAACCACGAGAGCGCGGTACCCGCGGAACTGGGAGAAGACCTTTGCAACATAGATCCGCTCGTTATACCGCTCGGTATACTCTGTCATGATCTTGTTCGAGGCAAGATCCTCGAGAGTCATGAGCACCCGCTCGGTCCCGTTCACGATGAAATAACCTCCCGGGTCAAACGCGTCCTCCCCGTGGGAGACCCGCTCGGCATCGTTCATGCCGTACAGGTTGCAGGACATCGATCCAACCATAATCGGCAGCTGGCCGATTGTCGTGATGACCGGTTCCTGCCGCTCTTCGCCGTGTACAAGCGTGAGATCGAGCTGGATGGGTGCCGCATAGGTCAGGTTCCGGAGCCTTGCTTCGCTCGGGAAAAGGTCTCCCTGCGATCCATCCGCCTCACGCACGAGGGGTTTTTTCACCTCGATCCTGCCCAGTTCCACCCAGACAGGTTCGTTGTTCCTGCCACGGTTCTCGATATCGGTTTCAATGACGCGCTGTTCATCCACGACCTTCTGGAGGTTGTGGGTCAGAAAATAGTTAAAGGAGTCAAGCTGGTGGCGTGCAACATGCTCCCGTGAAAAATACGCCCGGGATAAAGTACTTCTGTCAATCAGACTGATCAACTCCGAATTATTTCTTCGGCCTTCTGATCACAAGACGATACGATTCGGCTTTTCCCGCAGTGTGGCTTTTCCGGATGATGCGGATGACATCGTCGACTTTTGCCCCGATTACTTTGACTGCAGGATCGTCATGGTAAATTTTTGGCAATTGCTCGGTTGTAATGTTGTAAGAAGAGAGCAGAGCCTTGGTCTCCTCCTCTCCCATAATAATATGCTCAGGCACCATAACGTGGTTTAAGACGTTCAGTTTGGTGCTCAATAGAAAACCCCCGTTGCGATCATGATTCCTCTCATCAGATGCATACATCTGGAAAAATCCCACGATTCAATCGTGGCAACGGGCCCGGAGGGATTTGAACCCCCGACCACCTGGTTAAAAGCCAGGCGCTCTGCCGGACTGAGCTACGAGCCCTTAAAGTAAGATGTACAGCATTACTAAAACGCATGATGACTATATAAATATTCTTACGATACCGTAACCGGGCTCCGAAATATTGGCACCCAGAGCCTTTGGTATCAGGCAGGGTCACGCTAAAAGAGGTCGATCGGGGCGGACCCGGGCAGAAATTCCTGCCACAATCCGGTACCTGTTGATACTTTTTTCATTTCTGCGACAGTTCCGGTATGCCGGGATTGTGAGGAGTTCCGGTCCCCTGCAACGCATGGAACGACAGAAAATTACTCTCCGGTTACGGATGGCCGATTGCAGGAAAACCGATGGAGAGGGCCGGGTACTGCCCGGCTGTATTTCCTAAAAAACAGGGAGAGGAAAATTTTAAACGTATAATGCGCGGGATACGATTAAGTTGCCGGTGGCTGGGGCTGGACTCCCGAGAGTTCTTCCCGGATCTGCTGGAGCCGGCTCTCCTGGAACTTAATGTTTGTCTCCATGCTCTTGATGGCGCGGGTGATCTCGTCGGAGACCCGTAACTTGGTATCGTTGATATTATAGGTCGTTTCCAGGACTTTCAGGAGGCGACGGTTTACATCGATGCTCTTGCTCAGGCGGGCATACTCGCTGATCATCTGCGAGTCAAAGCCGGACTGCTGGGCGATGTCGACATCCGATTTTATTGACTGCCTGCGGTTGAGCACGTGCTCGATAGCGTCGTACAGCTCGCGGTGGGTGATGGGTTTGAGGACATAATCCTCGATGTAGATCCCGTATTCCTGCGCCTCGGCGGGGGTCAGCTGTTTTGCCGTCAGCATCAGGACAGGGATATCCTTAGTCTGGGGATTCTCCTTGATCCGTTCAAGGGTCTCCCATCCGTCCATGGGTTCCATCATGATATCGAGGAGGATCAGGTCGGGATTGACAGTCTTGAGGATTTCAAGGCACTCTTCCCCGCCATATGCAGCAACTGTCCGGTAACCGCCCCGTTCGAGCATGGTGACGAACACATCGACAATGAACGGGCTGTCGTCAACAACCATAATAGTGTACATTACATCGCCTTTCCAATCGTTTTCGATATTGATACGAGCTGGTCATGCACCTTTGCCGGATCCGTGCTCCTTTGAAGTATGGTTGCCACCAGAAATTTTTCCCCGGCACTCATCACCATGATCACGGCATCTGAACAACGGATGGTTACCGAGTCTGTGGAAGGCATCCGGGTGAGGTTTGCCATCGACTCCGCTGACGCAAGGATAGTCGCAGACAGTGCACCGAACCATGGTTCATTCATCTGACGATCAAGGGATTTCCCGGCAACAATCCCGTCGCGCGAGATGAGCGCACAGGCTGAAATACCCTCAACCGAGAGGATCGTGTCAACGAAACCCGAGATCTTGTCTTTTAACATGGTATCGGCGCCTGAAATACGCGGACACTCCTTTTGTACTTGATAGTATCAACGATTACTTTAAATATCTATCTTTTTCTTTCACGGCAGAAATTTTACTTTATCAGGCAATTCAGGCCAATTTTCAGATTTTTTAAGGCAAACGGACCATAAGGGCGCTTTCTGCATTGCAGCAACGGTTTCTTCACCAGGTGCCCTTGCACATTCCACCTCTTTGCATGCGAAGAGAAGACACAATCAGAACGATCAGGTTGTTGATCCGGCGGGTGAAAAACCATGAAAGCCATGATTTTATATAGTACTACCCAGAATTTTTTTTAACGGAATTTTTCCATGAAAACCTGTTTCCTCATTCAATCCCCGCGGGAACCCGGTACGATCCTTTCCGCCGGCCGGTGAAATCATGGCATATGAGTCCTATATCCTCATAATTTTCGGGCTTGCAATTTTTTTCCAGCAGTTTATCATGTACATCATGTATGTCCGGATCAAACAGCTCCTGCACGAACTGGACACGATCGAGAGCAAAATCAAGTTCACGGACACGGAACTCGATAACCTCATGCAGCGGGTGGAAGAGTACAAACACTCTAATTACGGGGATGAATGGCAGAAATCCACGTGAGGCTGACGCAGGGTAAGGTAGATAAGCCATCCGGACGAATAGTATGAGAGCGGGGCCATAGGGTAGCCTGGCCATCCTAGGAGACTGGGGGTCTTCTGACTCGCGTTCAAATCGCGATGGCCCCATCGTTTTTCAAATCCCAAAAGGGAAAGCATGAGACTGACCGAGACCTGTGTAAACTGCCTCCTCTCCCGGGTGGACTTCGAGTGTTCCCTTGCAGGTTCTTCCCCGGATACGGCGGCACAGGTACGGGGCGAGTGCGGGCAGATCCTCAAGGACTTGTGGAATTCGGAACTGCTGCACCCCCAGATCGCAAGCACGATCCACCGGCATGCATGCCGGAGGATTGGAAATCCCGATCCATTCAGGGGACTCAAGGCTGAAGGCAACCGTCAGGCCCTCTCGGTTTGTAGGGAGCGGCGGGCCGAACTGGTGACATTCCGGGACCGGGTCCTTGCAAGCGTCATTGCCAACACCTTCGATTACGGCGTTGACAACCATACGGTGGACGGGGATTTTTCCGCGTATTTTGCACGGGAGTTCCCCAAGGGGCTTGCCGTCGATGATACGGACCGGATCCTTGCGCTGGCAAAGCGCGTTGTGTACCTGACCGACAACTGCGGGGAGATCGTCTTCGACCGGCTCGTTGTTGATTTTTTAAAGGCGCAGGGTGCGCACATCACGCTCGCTGTCCGCGATGCCCCGATCCTCAACGACGCAACCCTTGACGATGCCAGGGCGCTCGGGTTCGACAACGTTGTCGACAACCTCACGACAACCGGCGGCGGTGCCGAGATCGGCCTCGACCTGTACAAGATGCCGGCAGACCTTGCGGAAGCCATCGACCGGTGCACCGTCATCATCTCGAAAGGTATGGCAAACTACGAATCCCTCTCGATGTACAAAGACCTGCCTCCGGTTGCATACCTGATGTCCGTCAAGTGCCGGCCGGTCGCGGAGGATATCGGGTTCCCGGTCGGTTCGCGGATTGCGATGCTGAAGGCATAACAGCAACGGGATTTCCCGGTATCCTTACCGGAACCTGCGGGGATTCGTCCGCATCTCCCCGGCAAAGATACCGGGCTATGATGGCGTCCAATACTCTTTTCTTTCCTGCCCGCGATGAGTGATCATGGTGCTTCTGGAAGGACTGACGCTCGGGTGGCTCCTCATCCTCGCAGGGGCGGTGCTGCTTCTTGTCGAAGTACACAGTCCCGGGTTCTTTGCAACCGTGCCGGCAACCGTCATGATTGCGCTTGGGATCCTTGTCCTGCTCGGGATCGATATCTACAACTCCGGCTGGGGCGCAATTATCGGGGTATCGGTTGCGATCATCGCCGGGGGTGTCACAGTCTATGGCTACAGCAGGATAACTCCCGACGAGAGCCCGACCACGGTCAGCCGGGACTCGCTGATCGGACGCGAGGGCATCGTCACAAAGGATGTCGATCCAAAGACCCTGAACGGGAAAGTCAGTGTCAGCAGTGCGGAGTGGAGCGCCCACTCAACCGGTCTGGTCATCCCGGCCGGAAAAAAGGTAAAAGTCGTGGACTCCGAAGGCGTCCATATCGTTGTCGAGGAGGTTATATAAATGGCATTTCCGATTGAGACATTAATCACGATATTTTTAATTTTAGTCATCGTCGCCATCTTTGCCCGCGGTGTCGTCATCATCCAGCCGTACGAACAGGGGCTGCAGGTCCGGCTCGGGAAATATGTCGGCCGCATGAACCCGGGGTTCCGCTGGATCGTCCCGTTCGTCTCCGACGTGATCAAGCTCGACCTGCGAACTCAGGTGATGGACGTCCCGAGCCAGGAGGTCATCACAAAGGACAACTCCCCGACAAACGTGGACGCAATCGTCTACGTCAGGGTGATTGACCCCGAGAAGGCGTACTTCGAGGTCTCCAACTATAGGATGGCGACCGTTGCGCTTGCGCAGACGAGCCTTCGCGGGATCATCGGCGACATGGAACTCGACGAGGTGCTGTACAACCGGGACATCATCAACACGAAGCTCCGCGACATCCTCGACCGGGAGACCGACCAGTGGGGAGTCAAGGTCGAGCGGGTCGAGATAAAAGAGGTCGATCCCGTCGAAGCAGTCAAGAATGCCATGACCGAACAGACTGCGGCGGAACGGGCGCGGCGTGCCGCGATCCTCCGTGCTGACGGGGAGAAGCGGTCCGCGATCCTGAAAGCGGAGGGGCTGCGCCAGTCCATGATCCTCGAAGCGGAGGGGGAGCGCCAGAGCAAGGTGCTCCGTGCGGAAGGCGAACGGCTCTCCCGGATCCTCCAGGCGCAGGGAGAGGCGCAGGGGCTCCGGATCCTCTCGGTCGGCGCGGCGCCGCTCGACAAGCGGGCGATCACCGTGCTTTCGCTGGACGCGCTCAAGACGATGGCCAGCGGGCAGGCGACCAAGATCATCTTCCCGTTCGAGATCTCGCAGCTGATCCGGCAGGGGGCAAAGTTCCTTGGCGGGACCGAAGAGACCACGGAAGAAGTCGCCGGCCGCCCGGTCATGGACGAGACGATTCTCGGCGACATCCCGAAACGCGAGGCTGTCGACGCTATCCTGAAGGAGATCCAGGACGCTGTCCCGCATGTCTCGGAAGACGAGCTCAAGGACACGAGCAAGCGCAGGATCTCGCTGGAGAAAGGAAAAGAACCGGCAAGCCAGAATCCGGAAGAGTGATCTTTTTTTTACTACGGAATGACGGTACTAAAAACGGTACGGGAATTCCGGGTTTTTCATGCGGTTTTGAAAAGTTCTGCTGGGTAAAAACATTAAAAATTTAAGACGTTCTCAGGGGCTAAAGCCCCCGCCACTGCGATACTCCGCAACACGATATCTGCGGGAATCCGTGTCAATTTGTTTTCTTAGGTAGTGTAAAATCAGGCCTATAAAATTGCACCAGTTATTGGAAAATCGCCGGGTTCTCATCAACCGACCTGCCCGCCGTGCGCCCCGACGAGGCGGCGCACTGGGCGGGACCTATCGCAAGTATAAATTAATTTGTATCTCCCAAATCATAATTCCGGTGTGGACCGATCCGGTTCCCGGCCGTTTCCCCTGATCCATTTTTGATCCCGGGAATGGGGATTCACACAACTTCCCGGACATTCAATCCCGGCACATTCGTATGAGGAAAATTTTTACGGCCGCTCATACCCCGCACGGGCAACCGGGAGGAGGGAACCCCCTCTTCATCCCCTCAGCCGGCCCCCCCACCCTGATCAGCGTTTACCCCCCGCCCGCATCCCGGAATCCTGCGGACTTTCCACAACGCTCCGGCGGAGAGCGGGTGGTACCCCCCTCTTTGGGGAATGACAGGGACCCCCCACCCTGACCGATCGGGTCGGGCCGCGAACCCCCTCAGGGGGTAGTGCGATCGATGACAGGCCCCCCCTTCTTTGCGACCTGCATGGGGGTCACCCACAATTATCCATCACGGTCTCCGACGAAACATCCATCCCGGCAACCACGATTTCGCGTGCAGAACGGGTGGGTACCCCCTCTCAGGTCCGGTGACCTGCCCCCCCACCCCCTGGATCGATTACCCCTCACGACCCCCCGCGTGGGGTATGCCCTGCCGATGGTGACACCCCCCTCTCAAAGACCGAAGAGGGGGTACCCGCTTACGGGTTCAGTTGCGAGGCTCGCGTTTCGCATGGAACTTCCCCGGCGATCCATCCGGATACCTCCGGGGAACATCGGTCTGGCCGACAACTGTCTGTAAATCTCCGATGATTCCCCGGCGGGTACCCCGGGGGACGCACAGGTCAGATATGGAGGATATAGGGAAGGAGGATGAGCGAGACGAGCATGACGAGCAGGAGGGAACTCACTGCACTGACCACGTACGGGGAATACCGGCTCATGCCCCGCTTCTCAAGCGCCCGGTCAACGCCCTCTTTCAGGATATACCCCCCGTCCAGCGGGACCATCGGGAGCGCATTGAAGATCCCGACGTTGATGTTGATCCAGCCGCACCAGAAGAGCAGGTGGATCACGGCCCAGTACCCGTCAAAGGGCACCGTATAGTATTGGGTATCTGCCGAATCAAAGGCGAGGAGCCGCAGGTACTGGGTCCCGGCGGAGGTGTCGAACGGGATGATAAGGAACTGTAAAAATCCGAGCGGCGAGAGCATGGAACCGACCGCTTTCTGGATCGTTGCCCCGTCGTAATACTGGACGCCCATGAAGCCGCTCGTTCGGTTGTAATCGTCCGGCCACGCGGCAAGCGTTATCGGGTAATCCGCGGCTATCCCGTCCTTTTTGGCGGAGAGCAGGACCGTCTCGTTCGGTTTTGTGGTATTGAGGATTGATGCGACATCGTCGCGGGTTGCCACCGGGACCCCGTTGATTGCGGTCACCACCGAATCCTGCGGGACTCCTGCCTGATCCGCAGGGTATCCCTGGTAGATGCCGTAGATCGCCGGCGAGGAGGAGGGCACTGCCGCTCCGACGAGAACGATGAGCAGGACAAAGCAAGCGAACCCGACGACGATGTTATTCGTGATCCCCGCGCCGAACATCCGGGCTTTTGGCAGCCCTTTCGTCTTTTCCAGCTCTTCCTCATCGGGCTCGACAAAGAACCCGATCGGGATGACGGCAAGCAGGACTCCCATGCTCCTGACCGTGATATTCTCGACCCTGCAGAGGATCCCGTGCCCGAATTCGTGGATGGCAATCGTGATCACGAATGCGAGCCAGACAGCAAAGGTCGAGGGGACGTAATCGTTGACCCCGGGCAGGAGGAGGATGTTCTGCGGCTCGTAGATCCCCGTCGGTTCCGGCTGGAGGATCAGGGTATACCGGACCGACAGGATGAGCATGAAGGTGATAAAAACCGAGACGACGACGACCATGCAGACACCGATTGTCCCGTAGAGCTGCAGGAATGTCCGGAGCACGGTGAACCGGTCGAAAAATTTTACCCGGGAGGTCCGGATCGCCATCACGGGACCGTAAAATACGACGGTTTCAGGAAAGAGTTTTTTCCTGTGGATGACGATCGCAACTGCGACATACGCGATAAGGAGACCAGCCAGGATCAAAATCCAGTCCATCCCTATTCTATGACACGGCGTCGGTCATAAAACTGTAAGCCGGATATCCGGGCGCTTCCGGTAAAAACCGGTACCCCGGGAGGATTACGGGCAGGATTTGGTTTTTTTTTGGCTCGGTAGAAATCATTATTTTCTGATGTTCTCGGGGGCTAAAGCCCCCGCCACTGTGGTAAACCCCGTTGCGATATCTGCGGGAAGCCGTTCCAACTTGGATTTCTCCTGTTCAAGTAAAATCAAATAATTCCATAAAAATGCCTCAATTCGGGAGGATCATGAGGTTCACATCAACCGACCTGCCCGCCGTGCGCCCCGAGAGGTATCAGGTATCGCGGTCGATACCTGATTTGAGAAGGTCAAAGACCTTCGAGCGGCGCACTGGGCGGGGACTAT
>Ga0116171_10001529_pt1 | contig 22833 bp, 18 predicted proteins | sample AD_JPNHW2_MetaG_FD_89798 | JGI IMG/M metagenome (GOLD analysis project Ga0116171, IMG submission 89798) | Active sludge microbial communities of municipal wastewater-treating anaerobic digesters from Japan - AD_JPNHW2_MetaG | ecosystem: Engineered > Bioreactor > Anaerobic > Digestate | place...
CCAACGTGGTTGGGCATTACCAGGTGGGGCGCGGGAAAGCCGACCCCGGCAATCTGTACTTTGAACAATACTTCCTGCCGCAGCTTATGGAAAAATGGGAAGCCTTTCAGCAGAGCCTGCAGCCCTGAAGCGACCCGAATTGTTAAATCGATGTAAATTCGCGCTGTTTCGAAGCAAAAAACGCCTCGGACGGCTGAAAAGCATTTGACAAGCCGCCCGATACGAGTAAGATTTCGGGTTGGTAAAAACACTAAAATCGACTTATTCATCCACTCAGAAAGTATTATCATTAATCATCTATGGAATCACAAACAACACCGTTAAGTGCGGAATTAATCCAGCGGATTCAGGAATTAACGCCTGACCAACTGTACTCGGAGCTCAGCTCCAGACCTGAAGGCCTGGACCAGGACGAAGCCGCCCGGCGCCTGAGCGCGTACGGACCCAACGTTCTCAAGGAAGTCAAAGGCAAGCCGCTCATCCTCAAATTCCTGGCCAACTTCACGCATCTTATGGCCATCATGCTGTGGGCTGCCGGCATTGGCGCGTTTGTCGCCCGCATGCCTGAATTGGGTATCGCGGTGTGGGCGGTGAATATCATCAACGGCGCTTTCAGCTTCTTCCAGGAATTCCGCGCGGAAAAAGCTACCGAGGCGCTGAAGAAAATCCTGCCTTCCCAGTCGCGCGTGATGCGCAACGGCGAGGAAACCAACGTCCTGGCGCAGGACCTGGTGCCCGGAGATGTCATCTTCCTGCAGGAAGGCGACAGCATCCCGGCGGACTGCCGGCTGCTGAACAGCTCCGACCTGCGCGTGAACCAGTCCACGCTGACCGGCGAGTCCCACCCGGTTAACCGCTCAGCGGAACCCGTCAGCGTCGAGCAAGTCACCCGCACAGATATCCCCAACCTCATTTTTGCTGGCACCTTCGTAGCCGCCGGCTCCGGCAAGGCAATTGTTTACGCCACCGGCATGGACACGAACTTCGGTCGGATTGCCCAGATAACGCAGTCCCTGAAAGAAGAACTCAGCCCACTGCAGAAGGAAATGGAAAACGTCACCAAGATTGTCACAATCATCGCGGTAGGGGTTGGCGCCCTGTTCCTGGTCATTGCCCTGCTTCTGGTGCATATCCCGCTGATCGAAAGCTTTATTTTCACGCTCGGTATGGTGGTCGCGTTTGTACCGGAAGGGCTGATGCCTACCGTGACGCTGGCGCTGGCGATGGGCACCCAGCGCATGGCCAAGCGCAACGCATTAATCAAGAAACTTTCCGCGGTGGAGACCTTGGGCTGCACGAATGTCATCTGCACGGATAAAACCGGCACCCTGACACAGAACGAAATGACCGTTCGCGCGGTTTGGGTGCCTGTCTCGCGTGAAACAGAACCCTTTGCCGGGCGCGAAATCGCGGTTTCGGGCACCGGTTACGACCCGGTGGGCACTTTTTCTGAAAACAGCACAGCGCTGGATCCCCGTTCAGTAGGCGCTCTTAACGAAGTTATCCTGACCCAAGCAAAGTGCAACACTGCCCGCTTGCTCCCGCCTGAAACGATGGAGGACGGCACCAAAACCGGTTGGAAAGTGCTGGGAGACCCGACCGAGGCTGCCTTGCTTGTTCTGGCGGAAAAAGCCGGGTATTCCCGCGCGGACTTGCAGAACGAACTGAACATTGCCGAACTGCCCTTCGACTCGCGCCGTAAGCGCATGACCGTGGTTCAAATGCAGCGGTCCGACAGCGCTATCCAGCGCGTGGCTTACGTCAAAGGCGGAATCCGGGAAATTCTGGATGTCTGCAGCAGCATCCGCCTGGGCGGCCAGACCATCCCTCTTAGCCAGGAGTGGGTCAGTTTCATCATGGCGCAGAACGACGACTTTGCCCGTCAGGGGCTGCGCGTACTGGCGGCCGCCGTGCGCACTCTCCCGCGGGAACTGGACGACTACCAGGTGGAAACGATCGAGACAGACCTGACCTTCCTTGGTATGGTTGCCATGATGGACCCGCCGCGCGTGGACGTTACCGAAGCGGTGGAGAAGTGCCGCAACGCCGGCATCCGCATCATCATGATTACCGGGGATTACGGCCTCACCGCAGAGAGCATCGCCCGCCGGATTGGCATCATAAAAGGCGAAGACCTGCGCGTGGTTACCGGCGTGGAGCTTGAAGGCATGAGCGATGAGGACCTGGTGAAGGCGGTGGAAAGGCAGGTAATCTTTGCCCGCGTCGCCCCCGAACACAAGCTGAAAGTGGTTTCTGCGCTCCAGAAGCTCGGCAACGTGGTCGCGGTAACTGGCGACGGCGTGAACGATGCCCCCGCCTTAAAGAAAGCGGACATAGGCGTTGCGATGGGACTTTCCGGTTCCGATGTTGCGAAAGAAGCCGCGGATATGATTTTGACGGATGACAATTTCGGCTCCATCGTGAACGCGATTGAGGAAGGGCGCGCGGTATACGAGAATATCAAACGCTTCACCACCTATATATTCACCAGCAACACGCCAGAAGCCGTGCCTTTCATCGCGCACGCCCTCTCCGGCGCGCGCATACCGATCGCCCTGAACGTTATGCATGTGCTGGCTGTAGACCTCGGAACCGATATCGTACCAGCGCTGGCATTGGGTGCGGAACCTCCGGAAGCTGGCACGATGAACCGGCCGCCGCGGAAGCTCAGCGACCATCTGATTACCAAGTCGCTGCTTACCCGCGCCTACCTGATCCTCGGACCGGTGCAGGCGCTGGCCGCCATGGCTGCTTTTTACTTTTACTACTGGACCAATGGATATGCCGGGCAGTGGATAGACCTTCCGGCCAGCGGCCCGATTTATTTGGCAGCCACGTCTATGGCGCTGGCAGCGGTTGTATTTAGCCAGATCGGCAACCTGTTCGCGCAGCGCTCCACGCGGCGGTCAATTTTCAAGACCCCGCTCTTTAACAATCCTCTGATTTGGTATGGCATTCTGACTGAACTGCTCCTCGTCCTCGCCATTGTCTATGTACCGTTCATGCAGCGCTTCATCGGCACAGGGCCGTTCGAACCCAAATATTGGCTCTTCCATCTGCTGTGGATTCCCAGCCTCCCCCTTGTGGACGCCCTCCGGAAGTTCGTGCAATCGCAGAAGGAAAAACGCGCCCAATCAAAGCAAATTCTTAGCGGCAAAGGAGAAACATTATGAAAGTGATTATCATCGGGTGTGGACGTGTCGGTGCGGGTCTCGCGAAAAACCTGAGCATTCAGGGCATCGATGTGTCTGTAATTGACAGCGACCCCAAGGCCTTTGAGCTGCTCGGACCAACTTTCAAGGGCAAGACCTTTGTCGGAATTGGTTTTGACCAGAAAGTGCTAAAGGATGCCGGCATCGAGCGCGCGGACGCGCTGGCAGCCGTGACCGCTTCGGATGAGGTCAACCTCGTAGCTGCGCGCATGGCCAAGATGGTCTTCAAGGTTCCGCGGGTTTCCGCGCGTGTGTACGAACCTCAAAAAGCAAAAATTTACCGCCGCATGGGTATTCAAACCATTTCACCGGTCACGCTGGGTATTGACAGGATGATCAGCACGCTGATTTATTCGCAGCTCAACATCGAACGCATCATAGGCGCGGGTCAGGTGAGCCTGGTCGATGTGGACGTCAAACCGCAGTTGGTAAACCACTCCATCAAAGAGACGGAAATCCCCGGCGAAATTCAAGTGGTCGCGATTACACGCGGCGGGAAGACCTTCATCCCGAACGCCGCCACCCAGTTTCAAAAGGACGACATCGTGCACCTGTTCGTGAAATTCGGCTCCAAGGACAAAGTCAGCCGCGTCTTCGGGTTGTAGGCAAAGGTAAGGAGGACAAGATGAGAGTAATGATCGTTGGTGGTGGTAAAGTTGGCACTTACCTGGCGAATTATCTGATCAATGAAGGGCACGAAGTTCGTCTGATTGAGCTGCGCGTGGAAGAGAAACAGCGCATTCTTTTGGATGTTCCTGAAAACGTGATTTACATCGGAAACGGCACCGACCCGGACGTCCTGGAAGCTGCCGGCATCCGGAAAATGGACGTTGTTGCGGCCGTGACCGGGCAGGATGAGGTGAATTTGGTCGCTACCAGCCTGGCGCGCTTTGAATTCATGATTCCGCGCACAATCGCGCGCATCAACCATCCCAAAAACGCCTGGATGTTCACTGACGTAATGGGCGTGGACGTGGCGCTGAACCAGGCTGACCTGATGGCAGCCTTGATCGCCGAGGAAATGTCTTTGGGCGATATGATTACACTGCATAAGCTGCGCAAGGGCAAATTTGACCTCGTGGAGGAGAAAGTCGCTCCGAACGCGCTTGCCAACGGCAAAAAACTGCGCGACCTGGATTTTCCGCCGCAATGCACGATTGTCGCCGTGCTGCGCAAAGGGGAGTTAGTGATCCCGCACGGCGAGCTGGACTTCCAGACCGCGGATGAAGTGCTGGCAGTGGTGCAACAAGACCAGAAAAAAGAGCTGGCGCGCTTCTTCGACCGCATCCTCTAAACGAAAACCCAAAATTCATAAAATCCCGCCCTCCCGGCGGGATTTTTTGTGTCCAGCCCGGCAGGCTGTATCCGCGCGCGGGTTTATGGTAGGATATTGGCAGTCAATTTTAAGATTCAGGCAGGATGACCTATGTTCAGAACACGTTTTGCTCCCAGCCCGACCGGCTACATGCATATCGGCAACCTACGTACCGCCTTGTACGCCTATCTGCTGGCAAAAAAACATCAGGGCGTGTTCATCCTGCGCATCGAAGACACCGACCAATCCCGCAACGTGCCCGCCGCGCTCGCCGCGATTTACAACGGGCTGGCCCTGGCCGGCATCACCTACGACGAAGGCCCGGACAAGGACGGCGGCAAGGGACCATACGTCCAGAGCCAGCGCCTGCCAATCTACAGAAAGTACGCGGAAGAACTGATTACCAGAGGCGCGGCGTATTACTGCTTCTGCCAGAAAGATGACAAGCCCGAGCCGGAAGACCAGCCAGCCCATCCGGATATCACGCGCGACCCCTGCCGCTTGTTGACGCAAGCTGAAGTGCAGGCGCGCTTTGCCCGCGGGCTCACGCCCGTAATCCGTCAGCGCATTCCCGAAGGCGGCAGCACCAGCTTTGACGACCACGTCTACGGCCGCATCAGCATCGAAAACGCGCAGCTGGACGACCAGGTGCTGCTCAAATCGGACGGCTTCCCGACTTACAACTTCGCCAATGTGGTCGATGACCACCTGATGGAAATTTCGCACGTCATCCGCGGGCAGGAATACCTTTCCTCCACCCCCAAATACAACCTGCTGTACCAGGCTTTTGGCTGGCAAATTCCTGAATACATCCATCTGCCCCTCATCCTGCGCGAGGACGGCGCCAAGCTGAGCAAACGCGCCGGCGACCCTTCGTTTGAAGACCTGGTCAACATGGGCTACCTGCCCGAAGCGATTGTGAACTACGTCGCCCTGTTGGGTTGGAGCCCGGGCAACGACCGCGAATTCTTTACCATGCAGGATTTGATTGAAGCCTTCGACATGGACCGCATTGGCAAGTCCAGCGCGGCGTTTTCTATGGAAAAACTCACCTGGCTGAACGGCGAACACATCCGCGCCATGGACCCCGCTGCTTTCCATCAGGCTGCCAGCCGTTACTATGCCGCGGAAATCCAAAAGCTGGATACCGAAAGAATCAGCCGGCTGATTCAGATTCGCGTCGAAAAACTGACCGACATTCCCGCGATGACCAGCTTCCTGGTCGAGCTGCCGGAATACAGCGTGGAATTGTTCGAAAACCAGAAATCCAAAGCCACGCTCGCTTCCAGCGCGCAAGTGCTGAGCGCGGTTATCCCGCTGCTTGGCACACTGGAAAGCTGGGATAACGGGAGCCTGTTCGCCGCTCTCAAGGAATTTGCTTCCGCGCAAGGCTACAAAATCGGCACGGTCATGTGGCCCATCCGCACAGCCCTCTCCGGACTGCCGGCCTCTCCGGGCGGCGCCACCGAGCTGGCGGATTTGCTGGGCAGGCAGGAGACCCTGCGCCGGCTGACCATCGGGCTCGAGAAGCTGGAAAGTTGAGCGCCGCGCCAGCCGCCTGGCGGCAGGAACAGTTCTTGCAACCTCAGCTCTAATCAAAGTGAAGCTGGCGCCTGCTGATGAAAGCTCTCCTGGACAACCTTCCTCTTCTCACAGTCTTTCCCTACGCACTGCTCTATTTCCTGATTCTGCTGTGCGCCAGTCTGCTCGCTGTTTTAGCGCTGCGCAAAGCCAGCGCCTCCGGAAGCCAGCCGGCCCCCGCTCTGCGCTCGGCCCTTTTCATGATTTTTATCGCGCAGGTGCTGCTCCTGACGCTCAGTTTGCTCATCTTTCAGGGTTTTGACGGGCTCGTCCGCTATTTTCCACTGGTCTTCCACGCGCTCACCCTGCTCACCCTCATCTGGCTCAGCGCTGGCTTGCTCAGCGACCGGCTGAACGCGCGTCAGACGCGCCTGCCGCTCATCCTCAGCGGGCTCACTGTACTGGCGGGCGCGCTGAGCGTGTTAGCCTGGTCTACCTGGCCGGCCGACAAAGCATTTTCGGGTTCGGTCTTCAGTCTGGCCTGGTCGGCTGCCGCGCTGTTGGTGCTTTTTGTCGCTCTGGTTTTGGCGTTGCGCAGCCAGCGGCCCCACAAGCTGGAACGCGTCCTGATTCTGCTTACCGCGGCTTTAGGCTACCTGGTGAACATCCTCTTCCCCCTGGAGAGCGCGCTGCCCAGCGGCGTGATGCTCAGCCAACTGCTCTACTACCCCTTGCTCATCAGTGCCGCCTGGCAATTCCGCCGCGGCGAACAAGCCTGCGCCGCGGCCGTCAGCTCGCCCCGCATGGCCTCCGCCCTGCTGGACGTCGGTCTGCTCTCGCGCGCGGAGGAAATCCGCGCCTCTTTCACCCACAGCCTGAGTCTCTACCTGATAGGCGATGTGGTCGGAATTTTGGAAAAAGACCCGCAGTCCCCTGCTTTAAGCGTAGGCAGCGCCTACGACCTCATCAGCGAGGCAACTCTTCCGGCTTTTTCGCTGCCCTTTTCCCAGGCGCCCAAACTCAGGCGCCATTTTGAAGACCTGGTGCCGCTGATTGCCAACGCGGATGAACAGCTGGCTGGCGAAAAACAAGCGCTCATGCGCGCCAGCGGTTTTAATACTTGCGGACCCCTGCTGCTGTTCCCATTTGGCAGCCGGGCATTGTTGTGTTTCAACCCGTACACCCAACGGGCCTGGACGAGCGCGGATTTGGACGCTCTCAGCCCGCTCTCGGATAAGTTGAGCCAGGTGTTGGAGCGCACGGCAGCCGTGGAAGCATTCAGCGCGTTAAAGGACGAAAGCCGCTACCTCGCCAATCAAATGGAACGCGAAAAACGCGACCTGGCGGATTCCCTTTCCACCCGGGAAGCGGAACTTGCCGCGCTCATTTCGCAGCGCGCGAACGACCAGGCCGCTTATACAGCCGAGCTGCGCGTGCGCGAGCAGCGGCAGAAATATTTGGAAGCCCAACTGGAAGCGCTGCATGAAAAGCTGCAAGCCCAACAGAGCGCCCTTTCGGAGCTGGACGCGCTGCGGGAGCAAAAATCAGCCCTCGAGCGCTCCTTACAGGAAAACGAACAACGCGCGCTCAGCCTGCGTCGCGAACTTGAAAATGCCCGCGCTGCGCTGGGCGACCTGCTGGGCAAGGCGGGTTCCGCGCCGGCGGGCACGGAAACATCAGCGCCAGCCCGGTCCGACCAGTCCGCCGCCGGTGCCGAAGAACATGCCCCTGAGAATAGCCCAACCCGCGCCGCCTTGCAAAACAAACTGGATGAGCTGGCCGCGTCCTTCTATTCCCGGCGGGTCGCGCACCAGCTTACTTTTGGCGCGCTGCCGGAGCTTGGACCAGCAGCGCTCGCTTGTGTTGCGCAGGTCTTTGAGAACCTGGTCATTAACGCTTTCGCGGCTTCACCGCCGGAAAGCGAAGTCGCGTTCTCCCTTGCCCCCGCGCGCCTGGAAGACGGACGCCCCGCTGTGGAAATATTGGCGGCGCATGCCGGCCAAAGCCTGAGCCCGCAGGAACAGCAGCACTTGCCTGAAGCGCTCCTGGGCGAACACGCTGAAGCATCTGCAGGTATTGGCGATTTTAATGCGCTCAGCGCAGCGGCACGGCAGCTGAGCGCATGCGGCGGGCACTTGTGGCTGAAAAGCGAAACCGACCAACAGACCCTTTGGCGCGCGCTAATCCCTCTGGATGGCGCCCTGCAAGGGCTGCCGCAAACGGAGTAGACCGGGCGCGCCGCGCCAGGAGTTGGAAACGATGAGACTAAAAAGACATCAGATGATCACCCTTATCGTGTTCGGAGCCATCGCGCTGGCATTCGTGCTGGTTTTGGTCTCAGGCGCGCTGGTGAGCGCAGCCGCAAATTCAAGCGCATTCCCGTATCGCATCAGCTTTAAGGATTTTAGCGCGACGCCAACGCCTTTCCAACCAAACGCCTTTGCCAACATCCTGGAGGACGGCACGATTGAATTGCTGCCCCAACCCATCTATACCCCCACGCCCGTGCCGGTCATCTCCCAGGATCGACTGCCCGAAAACCAACTGAACATCCTGCTTCTGGGCTGCGACGACTTTTCCGCCAACGGCTTCCGCACAGATGTGATCATGCTGCTCTCGCTCAACCCCAGGCACCATTCCATCTCCCTCATTTCCTTCCCGCGCGACCTGTACGTCACCATCCCGGGCTACTGGTCCAACCGCATCAACACCGCCTGGGGTCTGGGCGGCTTTGAGCTCCTTGCGGATACCTTCCAGGCGAATTTCGGCATTCACCCGGATTTTTACATGATGGTCAATTACAACGGCTTCAAGGACGTGGTCAACAGCCTGGATGGCATTGACGTGGAAGTGACCCAGGAACTGCAGGACTCTTGCAAGCTGGACCCCAGCGGCTGGTGCATCATGGAACCAGGCATGACCCACATGGACGGCGGCACCGCGCTGTGGTACTCGCGTTCGCGCTTGACCACCAGCGACTTTGACCGCAACCGCCGCGCCCAGGATGTGGTGAAAGCTATTTTCCGCAAGGCAATGAACCTGAACGTGGTTTTCAAGCTGCCGGAGCTCTACGGCGCCTACCGCGAATACGTGGATACGAATCTGCAGTTGGCCGATATTTTACCTTATATGACGCTGGCTTCTGAGGTGATGCAGACAATGAACATCAATCAGTATGCCATAGGACCGGAAACGGTGACCAATTGGATTACGGCGGAAGGCGCCATGGTGCTGATTCCCAATTACTACGCCATCAATCCAATCATTGCCGAAGCTTTGTATCTGAACGACTGAGCAGGGTGTGGATAAAGGCTCAGGAAGGCACTTAGTAAACCCTGGTAGTTTTCCAAAGAGACCAGTTCCTTTGACGAACGAACCTGCGAACAGCCTTTCCCCGCTTGCCCCTTTCGCAGCGGACGAAATGGATGCTATGAAGCGGATCAACTACCGCTGGGACTGGCAGTTGATCATTGAGAGCAGGCCGCGCCCTTTATCGAACATTTTTCGCTTTCCCGGCGCTTTGATCGCGTCACAAACAACCGCTTGCCGCTGGGCTACCCGCGGCGCGTTCTTGAGATTGAGGCTGCCAAAATGAATCATCCTGAAAGGCAAGTTTTGTTTTTCAACGCCCTCCAAACTTGTTTGACAGACGCCGGGAATGCGTATACACTAAAGTGTGAATCATCTACGCGAAATTCGATGGAGCAATCATGAATCCGACTTCTGATAACCTCAGCGCTCATCTGACAGCTGCCACCCTGATGCAGCCTGCCATCCAGGCCTGGAAAATCTACCTGCATGATCAGGGACGTTCGCCCCATACCCTCAAAGCTTTCACCGCCGACCTGCAGCTTTTGGCCGGCTTTTTACCCACCGATGCCCAGATTGGCGCGGTCAGCACCAAAGACCTGGAAAACTTCCTGAGCTGGCTGCAAACCGACCGCAAGGTGCCCTGCAGTCCAAAAACCCTTTCCCGCCGCATCACTGCCATCAAATCGTTTTTCCGCTGGCTCTCGCGCGGCGGTATCATCCCCATGGACCCCGCCGAAAAGCTGGAGCAAAAGACGGTCATCAGCCCGCTGCCGGTCGTTCTGACCCAAAGCGAACAGGAACGCGCCCTGGATGCCGCGGACGCGCTGCGCACTTCCGCATCGCGCGATTTGCGCCCGTACCTGCTGCTTAAATTGGTGCTCGAAACCGCCATGAAAAAAGGCGAATGCCTGAACCTGAAAACCAACCATGTGGAGCTGGACGGTCCGGACGGTCCCTTCATCTTCATCCGCTATACCAGCCCGCGCTACCGCTACAAGGAGCGCAAGGTGTCGGTCTCTCCGGAATGGGTGCAAGCCTACCAGGAATACGCTGCCGTTTACAATATCCAGGATGCAGTCTTCCCTTGGTCACAGCGCCGCCTGGAGTATCTGTTGGAAGACGTTGGCAATGCCGCCGGGCTGGATAAGCACCTTTCCTTCGACATGTGCCGCTGGACCAGCGCCTTGAACGACTTGACCGCTGGCGTAGAGACGGATAAAATCCGCCAGAAATTAGGCGTTTCCAAGATTCAATGGCGCGAGGTGGCGCAGAAGTTGCGCAGCCTGGCAAAAGAGTACGGCTACACGCTGAGCTCGCCCGAGGATTAAGGATTTGCCTGCAAACCAAGACCAAATAGAAAGAAAACTGATATGCAAAAACCTCAGCGGAAGTCCTCACTTCCTGTAATTTTAATCCTGCTTATACTCATCGTCGCGCTCGCCTGGGCTGGCGCGGTCAGCCTCAACCGCACGCGCGCCGGAGAGGGCAGTTTCCTCAGCAACCTTTGGAGCAAAAACGCGGAAGCTGTCGAAGACCCTTACCTGAACGGCTATTCCCAGGCCCTTCAAATTCCGCCCTATGTGAAAACCATCATGCTGCTCGGCTCGGATTACACCCCCCAAAACGGCTACCGCACGGATGTGATGCTCCTGGCAGCCTTCAACCTGAAAACCAACGAAATCCATCTCTTCTCCCTCCCGCGCGACTTGTGGGTGGATATCCCCGGGTATTACGCGCAGCGCTTGAACGTGGCCCATGCCGTGGGCGGCTACGAGCTGTTGGGGAACACCTTGGCTTACAACTTCGGTTTCCGCCCCGACCATTATGCCATTGCCGAGTTCTCGGCTTTCAAGTATGTGGTGGACTTGCTGGGCGGCTTGAACGTGCAGGTGAGCGAGCACATGGAAGACCAATGCGACTTTACCCCCGAACGCTGGTGTGTAGTGGAACCGGGGATGCATCAGATGGACAGCAATTTCGCGCTCTGGTATGTGCGCGCCCGCCTGAACTCCTCGGATTTTGACCGCAACCGCCGCGCGCAGGAAGTCGCCCGCGCGATAGCCCAAAAAATCACCGCCCCGGCCAACCTGGTGCGCCTGCCGACCTTTATCGAGTCCGCTCTGGACGTGATTGAGACCGACATGAGCATCTCTGACATGTGGCTGTATATCATGCCGCTGAACAAGTTCTTACAGCCCGACCTCGCGCAAGGCTTCACTTTAGGCCCGAACGAAGCCGTGGGGTTCGTCACGGACGAAGGAGCGATGGTACTGCAGCCGGATTACGGCGCCATTCAGAACATCCTGAAAGAAGTCTTCTGGATTGAGTAAAGCCCGGAGCGTTATTGCGGCTTTTGCAGGCTGAGGTGCAGCACTTCCAGCTCATCGCCCAGCAAACGCCAGGCTTGCGCAATCCGCAGCCCCGCCACCCATAAAAGAGATCCCTCGCAGAATACCAGCGGCCAAAGCGCCCTGGCTGGCTGAGGGATTTTTTGATTCACAAAAAAGTCGCTCAGTTTCTGGGTCTTGCCGGGCATGCCCAGAGGCGACCAGCGCTCACCCGTTCTGGCAGGCCGCACTTCCAACGGAAGGCTCAGGTCCGCCGGGTTCAGCCAGGCGTGGTCCGGGCTGCGCTTATCGCAGGCGGGGAGTTTTTTGTAGGCTTTGGCGCTCAGGATTTCAGCGCGAAGCCCCCAGCCCTGCGCCAACGCGAGCGTCTCACCCGGGCGGAGCGCCAAGCGTTCGTTGTGTGCAAGCTGCGGATACTGCGGCAGTGCCGGCCGAAAGCCCTTGGGCACCAACGTTAGCGCCCCCTGCTGGTTCCAGACTTCCAGGCTGCCGACCAAATCAAAACGGGTTTTCCCGGCCTGCAAGCTTACAAGCGCGCGGTCCAACGCTTCCAGGCCAATATCCCGCAGCCCGGGGCGCAAGCGCAGCACAGCCTGCATCAGAACGCGCCGCTGCAAACCCTCGTTCATGGCCGCAAATGCGTGGGCGTCCAGCACAAGCTGGTCGGCGCTGTGTTCCCGCACGCACTTGCTCAGCGCCTGCTCCTCGATTTCCGCCAGCAGTTCGGCATCAGATTGCAAAGCGCGCGCGTTGCGCAGGATAACCCGCCGGAAAGCCGGGTTGGCAGCCTCCAACGCGGGGATGATTTCATGCCGCAGGCGGTTGCGAAAGAAGCTTGGATCCGCATTGCTTTCATCGACGAGGTACGCAAGCTGGTGATCCCTGCAGTAGGCCTCCGTTTCCGCTCGGCTGACGCCCAACATGGGGCGGAAAAGGGGCAGCTCCGCGTGGAAATCTGCCAGAATGGAGCGCGCCTGGATTCCGCGCAGCCCGTTAATACCTGACCCGCGAATGAAATGCATCAGCACGGTTTCCACCTGGTCGTCAGCGGTATGCCCGACCGCGACCGCCTGCGCCCCGATTTCCCCCGCCAGGCGGAAGAGGAAGCGGTAGCGGCACTGGCGGGCGGCTTCTTCTATCCCCAGCCTATGCTCCCTGGCGTAAACCCGTACGTCCTGCCGTTCCACTCGACAAGCCAGCCCCCAGGAAGCCAAGAGCGCGCGCGTCTTCTCCGCTTCCTCCGCGGAGGTTGGGCGCAGGCTGTGGTCCAGATGCGCGGCCGTGAACTTACCCCCGGCTTGCAGCAGGCAGTGTGCCAGCGTCAGGCTGTCGGCCCCGCCGGAAACCCCAACCACCAGCGGTCGCGCGGGGTCCCAGCGGCAGTCCTCGCGCAGAGATGATAAAATTCTCTCAGTAATCACAGGAAAATTATAGCATCCTGTCCTAAGCCTGCGCTGCCTCTGCCTTATTTGCTGTATACTAAACGAGGAGGAGCAAAAAGCTATGCCCATACTGCTTGGAATCACCGGGAACGTTGCCTCAGGGAAGAGCGCCGTGCGCCAGTTTCTGGAAAATGAAGGCGCTCTGACCATCGACGCCGATTTGCTGGCGCAATCCACCTATCTGCCAGGCATGCCGGCTTACCAGCCTATCCTGGACGCCTTCGGCAGCGACCTATGCTACTCGGATGGACAAATCAACCGCTCCAGGCTCGGGAAAATTGTCTTCAAAGACCCCGGCGCCCTGCGCGAACTGGAAGCCATCGTGCACCCGCTCGTGACGCAGGGCATTGAAGCTGTGCTTGCCCGGACGGAGGTGGAGCTGGTGGTCGTAGAAGCGATTAAGCTCTTCGAAGCCGGTCTGCACGAGCGCTGCGATGCCGTTTGGACGGTCACAGCCCGGGATGAACTGCGTCAGGAACGACTGATGAACCTGCGCGGATTGACGGAAGCCGACGCGATGCAGCGCATCCGCTCCCAAAGCCCGCAGGAAGAAAAAGCCAGCCGCTCAGATTACGTCATCAGCACGGACGGCAGCTTTCAGGAAACGTACGCGCAAACGATGGCCGGCCTGAACAAGCTTCAAGCCCCCCCCGCGGCTGAGATTCTCTCACGCGCCGGCGAACTCTTCCTTCCGCTGCGTCCGGAGGCTTTTCCTTCGGCGCGCGCTCTGCTGAACCGCTTTTTCCCCCAGACCTGGGAGGACGAGGATATTTACCGCTCACTCAGCCACCGTTCGCTGCTGGCCGGCTTTCGGGAAGGAGAAATAAGCGCGCTGTGTTCCTGGAAGCTTGAGTTTTTCCTCGGGTTGGTGCAGAGCGTCATTCCATACACGCCCGGCTCGGAAGAGCTCAAATCCGCCCTCTCCGTCCTGGCGATTTGCGCCGGCGCGCACCTGTGCAAAGCGCTCTACATCCCGCGCGAGATGATTGCTCCCGCCTCCGCCAAACAGCTGGGGTTCCTGCCCGGCGAGGCCGCTGTCGCGGATGTGATGCCGCTCTCCACCGCCAATTTTCTGCGCAAAAACGGCCTGGTGCCGGAAGAGGTCTTCGTCCGCTCTACTATTTAATCGAGGACATTAGCGCGCAGCATGTTAACAGATTATACTTAGGTTTTACTGACGAGCCGTAAGATGGTGCCCGCATGCAGGAGTTAATCGACAATTTCCTCTTTATCCTTGAGCGCTTTGACTGGATAAGCGTTATCGACATCGCCCTTGTGACGGTCTTTTTTGCGATTCTGCTCTATATGCTGCGGGATACCGAAGCGCTCACCCTGCTGCGCGGCATCTTCCTGGTGGTAATTCTAATCACACTGGTTACCTCGCTGGTGAACCTGCCCGCTTTTTCCTGGCTGGTAAACACCATCGCCCCGGCAACGATTTTTGTCATTCCCGTCATCTTCGCGCCGGAAATCCGGCGCGCGCTTGAGCGGGTCGGGCGCTTTTCCAACATCGACTTCCTGACCCGTCGCTCCAACCCCTTGGCGCGCGAACGCACAGAGATTACCCTGCAGGAAATCACCAAAGCGGCAGTGCGCCTCTCTGAACGCCGCCACGGCGCGTTGATTGTTATCCGCCGCAATGATTTTCTGACGGAGTACTACAAGAACGGCGTTTTCCTGAACGCAGATCTCAGCGCCGAATTGCTGCTGCAAATCTTTTACCCGAACACTCCCCTGCACGACGGCGCGGTCATAGTCGAAGGAAACCGCATAACGGCGGCCGCCTGCGTGATGCCCCTTTCTGCCAGCGGCGTGTTGAACAGCCTGCCAGAGCGCTCCGTGGGCTTGCGCCACCGTGCTGGTTTGGGAATCAGCGAAGTAAGCGACGCAGTCGCGCTGATTGTCTCAGAAGAAACTGGCAGCATATCCATCGCGTACCAGGGCAGATTCATCCGCCGGCTGGATGGCGAGCGCTTGCTGAACACGCTGCGCGCCTTCCTGCTCCCGGATGAGCAGCCCGGAAAGAAAGCCGCAAAAGCCGCTGAAAAGAAAACGGAAGACGAAAAACAGGCAGGGAGCCCGAAATGAAAACCCTCCGTTGGATTGTTAAATTCCTGCCTACGCTGTTCACCGCTCTGATACTGGCGATCTTCGTGTGGGTATCCGCCGTGTCCAGCACGGACCCGAACGAAGAACGCGAGTACGCGACGCCTGTCCCTGTCACGGTGCTGGGGCTTGATCCCGACCTGGTCATCACCGGTCAGCTGGAAGATGAAGTGAAGGTGAGGATCCGCGCGCCGCGTTCCGTGCAAGAGCGCCTGGCGGCCAACCCGGATGCCGTCCACGCCTACATCAACCTTTCAGGCTTAACAGCCGGCGAACACACGCTGGAACCGCAGATCGCAATTGACTTGAGCCCCACCCGCGTCACGCTGGTAACTCCCCCCGAGATTACCCTCACGCTCGAGAACATCCTCAGCAAAGAGGTCCCGGTAGAACTTCGCCTGACCGGCAGCCTGCCGATTGGCTATGAAGCCGGCGAGGCTGTGCTTTCGCACGACACAGCCGTCGCAATTGGACCCGAGAGCCAGGTGCTGAAAGTCGAACGCGTGGTGGCGGGCCTGGACCTGAACAACGTCAGCACCAGCATCTCCCGGCAGGTGGAGCTGAAAGCCCTGGACGCGCGCGGCGTGATTGTCAGCGGGATTAACCTGAACCCCACCCAGGTGACGGTCGAGATTCCCGTCACGCAGCTCGGCGGCTACCGCAACGTGTTCGTCAAAATCGTTACCACCGGGCAAATTGCGCAAGGCTTCTACCTCACCGGCATCCTGGCGGACCCGCCCACGATTACAATTTACAGCACAGACCCGGAGCTTGCCGCCAATATGCCCGCATTTATCGAGACGACGCCGCTGAACCTGAATGGCGCCTCGGAGAGCTTCCAGAAGGACGTCAACCTGAACCTCCCGGAAGGCATCGTGGTGGTTGGCGACCAGCAGGTCAGCATCCATGTAAGCATCTCGGCCATCCAATCCTCCATCCTTCTCACCGGCATCCCGGTGGAGATAAGCAACCTGGGGCAGGGCTTGAAAGCCGCGCTTTCGCCCGACCGGGTGGATATTTACGTCTCCGGACCGCTCTACCTGCTGGACAAGCTGAACGCGGCCGATATAATCGTCATGCTGGACCTGGCCAATAAAACGCCCGGTACCTACCAGTTAATCCCGACCGTTACCCTGGCAGATACTGCAATTAACCTGGACTCCATTCTGCCCGCGTCCATCGAGGTGGTCATCACCAGGTAGCCGCAGCCAAAAAACCTGAAAAGAAAGTAATCATGAAGAAACCCGTCATTGTTTTGGTCGGAAGACCAAATGTTGGAAAAAGCACACTATTCAACCGCCTGATTGGCGAACGCCTGGCGATTATCGACGACGTCCCCGGCACCACGCGCGACCGCCTGGTCGCGGAAGGCGATTGGTCCGGGCACGATTTTTTCGTCGTCGATACCGGTGGGATTGACCCCACCCGTCAGCGCAGCCAGGAGCCGCTCTCCATCGGTTCAGCGGAATTTATCGCTGATATCCGCGTCCAGGCGGAAATCGCGATGGAAGAAGCCGATGTGATTTTGCTGTTGGTGGACGCCCAGCAGGGTGTAACCGAGGCTGACCGCGAAATTGTGCAAATGCTGCGCCGCCGCAGACCTGCCGCTGCGGGGCAGAGCATCCCTCCGATTATCCTGGTCGTAAACAAGGCGGACAGCGAGCTCACCCGCGCCAACGCGCTGGATTTCTATTCCCTGGGGCTGGGCGAACCCTTCCCTATTTCCGCCATTCACGGCACCGGCACCGGCGACCTGTTGGACGAAGTGGTAAAACATTTTCCACAGCCGGCTGAAGACGAAGAGGAAGACAACAGCATCAAAGTTGCCATCGTAGGCAAGCCAAACGCCGGGAAATCCAGCCTGCTGAACAAACTGGCTGGCGAGAATCGCTCCATCGTCAGCCCCATCCCCGGTACGACGCGCGACGCGATTGATACCCAAATCAGCTGGGAAGGGCTGCCGATTACCCTGATTGACACCGCTGGCATCCGCAAACGCGGCGCCATCATCCCCGGCGTGGAAAAGTATTCCGTCCTGCGCGCCATGCAGGCCATCGAACGCTGCGATGTAGCCCTTTTGGTAGTGGACGCCGTTACCGGCATCACTGCGCAAGACACACACATTGCCGGATACATCAACCAGGCTTGGAAATCTGTGGTCCTGATTGTCAACAAGTGGGACCTCATCGAAAAGGATACTCATACTTCGGTGGAATTCGAAAAAACCGTGCGGCAGGCGCTCAACTTCCTGCCCTACGTGCCGGTCATGTTTATCTCAGCCGCCAGCGGGCAGCGGGTAAACCAGGTTCTGCCGATGGTAGCGCGAGTGCAGGAAGAGCGTCTCGTGCGGCTGACCACATCCCAGCTCAACCGCATCCTGCAGAACGCGCAGGACATGCACCAGCCCTCGTCGGGTTCCGGACGCATGTTCCGCATCTACTACGGCACCCAGGTACGTTCCGAACCGCCCACTTTTTTGCTCTATTGCAACGACCCGACCCTGGGGCACTTTACGTACCTGCGCTATCTCGAAAATCAGATTCGCAAGGAGTACCCTTTTGTTGGCACGCCCATCCGATTGGTGTTGAAAGCGCGTGAACGCAGCGAGGATTGACGAAGCGCGAAAGTTGTATAATAGGCTCATTGGAAATTTTTGAACAGGAACATATACTGTGGAGCAATATACCAGCCAAACCTCGCCTGAATTAAGCAGCCCGGACCCCGTCCCAAATAAAACCCACAAGACAAACTTTTGGATCGATACGCTCGAAACAATTGTCCTCGCCCTGGTGCTCTTTCTGGCGATCAACGCGGTCAGTTCGCGCGTGCGGGTTGAAAATATCAGCATGAAGCCCACCCTGCAGCCCGGCTACTTATTGGTGGTCAACAAGCTGGCCTATAAACTTGGCGAGCCCAAACACGGCGATATCGTCGTTTTTGATTTCAAAGGCGCCGGTCAGGAAGATTACATCAAAAGAATCATCGGGCTGCCCGGCGACCAGGTTGTGGTCGAGAACGGCGTCGTAAGCGTGAACGGACACCCGCTGACCGAACCATACATATCCGAGATGCCGCGCTATTCCGGCAGTTGGAGCGTTCCCGAGGATTCTTACTTCGTCCTGGGCGATAACCGCAACAACTCCTCCGATTCCCACCAATGGGGATACGTCAACGAGGCGGACCTGGTCGGGAAAGCCGTATTCATCTACTATCCCTTCAATGCCATCCGTTCCCTGGTCATCACGGACCTGGTTCAGGCGGCAAATTAAACCCGGGCTCCACACAACCAGTATCTTTTTATCAATACATTGACAAACGCAGCATCCAAATAGGCGTATAATTACCCCGATGAAACCAACGCTACCTGCCGACCCTGAAACCTGCCCCCGCTGCATGGTTGGACACATCCAACGCAAGCGGATTCCTTACGCGTCTGTCATCCAAGGCCAGCTGCTGACCATTCCGCACTTTCCCGCCTGGGTCTGCGACGTTTGCCACGCGTATATGTATGACCCGGCCGCCATGAGCCGCCTGGAGGCTTCCCTCAGCGCGGGCCAACTGCCCAAGAAAGCTTCCCGGACGCGCCAGGCCGCGCCCACTTCTCACCCTTCGGCGGATAAACCTCTGGAAAGTCTCTAAACCCCAAAAGCGCAGGGGGTACCGCGGTATTTAAGCAAACCTCTCTATGAGTTGTGTAAGAAAACGCCGGTTTTGTTGACTTAGCGCACTGACAGTGCTATCATCTTGAAACAGGACTCATACTTTTTTTATTCAGTACCTTAATAAAGGAGGGTTTATACTATGAGCGCGGTCTTATTATCTCGGATTATTGGCGCAGTTGTTTTTGGAATTATTGGCTTTTTTTCCGGCACACCGATTCATAATTACCTTATCTCTTTCTGGGCGACTTATCCGTTCACCAACGGAATCACGGTCGCGATTTGCATTATTCTCTTCATGCTGATTGGCTACATTATCAGCCCGTGGATTAGCGTTAAGCCCGTCCTGGCTATCAGCAAGAGTCTTGGAAAATCATCCCCACAGGCATTTTTCAGCGGGTTGATTGGTTTAATTATCAGCCTGATTATTTCCGCGCTGCTCGCCTACCCGGTTTCCCTTCTACCCGAACCATTCGGGCAGTTTATGCCTTTGGCGATGGTGGTGGTGCTGGGCTACCTTGGGATGACCCTCTTCTACAACCGGAATCAGGAATTCCTGAGCATCTTCCGGTCTTTCTCCAACAAAATGACCACCAAGGGCTCGCGCACCCAGGTGGATGGCGAACACCGCGTGCTGGTGGATACCAGCGCGATTATCGATGGACGCATCGCCGACATTGCCAAAACCGGTTTTCTCACAGGCACGCTGATTGTGCCGCGCTTTGTGCTCAACGAACTCCAGTACGTCTCTGACTCCGCGGATTCTCTGCGCCGGCAGCGCGGGCGGCGCGGGATGGATGTGCTCACCGAGCTGCAGCACGACGAAAAATCCACCGTGGTCATCAGCGACATTGACGTCGAAGGCGTGCGAGAAGTGGACGACCGCTTGGTCGTGTTGGCGCGCCAGATGCGCTGTCCCATCCTGACAAACGACTACAACCTGAACCGCATAGCCGAACTGCAGGGCGTGAAGGTGCTGAATATCAACGACCTTGCCAACGCGGTCAAAGTCATCCTCCTGCCCGGCGAGAGCTTTGACGTGCGCGTTATCCAGGAAGGCAAGGAATTCAACCAGGGCGTCGGCTACATGGACGACGGCACGATGGTGGTGGTTGAAAACGGTCAGCGTTACCTCAACAAGGAAATCAACGTGACGGTCACCAAAATCCTGCAAACATCCGCGGGACGCATGATTTTCGCGAAACGCGAAGTGGAATAACTGCGCGAGGAAGGCCATGACCCTTCGAATTTACAATACGCTTACCCGCGAAAAAGAAGATTTCCGCACGCTGGAACCCGGCAAAGTGCGCATGTACGTGTGCGGACCTACGGTCTACGACCGCGCGCACATCGGACACGCCATGTCCGCGCTGGTGTTCGATGTCGTCCGCCGCTACCTGGAATATTCCGGCCATGAAATGCGCTTTGTGATGAACTTTACCGACGTGGACGATAAAATCATCGACCGTGCCAGGCAGTCCGGCGCGGATCCCTTCCAGCTCGCGCAAGGCTACATCGAGGACTACAAGCGCAACCTGGAGGCTCTGAACGTCAAACCTGCAACCGTCAACCCGCGCGCGACGCAGGAAATGGCGCACATCCTGGAAATGATTCAGGCGCTGGTTGAAAAAGGCTGCGCTTACGCGGTGGACGGTGATGTGTATTACCGTGTGGAGTCCGACCCGGACTACGGCAAGCTCTCCGGGCGCCGCCTGGATAGCATGAACGCCGGCGCGCGCGTCCAGGTGGACGAGCGCAAGGAGCACCCGATGGACTTTGCCCTGTGGAAGGCCGCCAAGGAAGGCGAGCCCGCCTGGGACAGCCCCTGGGGCAAAGGACGCCCGGGCTGGCATATCGAATGCTCGGCCATGAATATGCATCACCTGGGAGAGCAAATCGACATCCACGGCGGCGGAAATGACCTGATTTTCCCCCACCACGAGAATGAAATCGCCCAGACCGAAGCGCTGACCCATAAGCCATTCGCCACATATTGGATGCACAACGGCATGCTCACCCTCAAGAGCGAGAAAATGTCCAAATCATTGGGCAACATGGTCCTGATTGATGAATTTCTGGCAGAACACCCCGGCGACGTGATGCGCCTGTTGGTGCTAAACGGCTCCTACCGCAGCCCGCTCACTTATAATGATGAAGTGCTCGCGCAGACCGAACAGGCGTACAAACGCCTGCTCAGCGCGAAGAAAGCCGCCGACCCTGATTCTCCCGGGCTCGACCCGGACACAGCAGCCGCGCTGGAAGCCGACGCGGAAAAGACGCGGAAACAGTTCAGAGAAGCCATGGACGACGACTTCAACAGTTCCGCGGCGCTGGCCGCCCTGTTCGAACTCGTCCGGGCTATTAACCAGGCGCGCGCGGATAGCGCGAGCCAGGCGCAGTTAGCTCCTGCTGTACGCGTCTTTGAGGAACTGACCGGCGTTTTGGGGCTGCAGCTGAACGAAGAAGCCGGCGCGAGCACCAAAGCGGATGCCTTCATCGACTTGCTGGTAGCGCTGCGCACGGAGCTGCGCGCGCAAAAATTATGGGCGCTGGCCGATAAGGTGCGCGTGGAACTGAAAGCTCTCGGTGTGGTGCTGGAAGACGGCAAAAACGGCACGAGCTGGACCTGGGAGTAGGCTTGCGCGAGTGGATTACCGGCCGCAACCCGGTCTACGAAGTGTTACGCGCAAAGCGCAGGCATGTTTTCCGCCTTGTGCTCGCCCGCGGAATAAAGATGGAAGGGCAGCTTCCGGAGATTTTGCGGCTGGCCAAACTGCGCGGCCTGGCGGCGGAGGAAGCCCCCCGCGATAAATTGGACGCGCTTTCCAGCCATCACCAGGGCGTGGCATTGGAAGCCAGCGCTTACCCCTACGCCGCCCTCGAGGATTTGATACAGCACGCCAGGAACCAAACAGAGCCGCCGTTCTTCCTCCTGCTCGACCTTATTCAGGACCCGCAAAACCTTGGCACGCTGTTGCGTACCGCTGAGGCGGTGGGTGTGCACGGCGTGATCATGCCCTCGGCACAGTCCGCGCAGATTACCCCGACCGTTGTGCATGCCAGTTCGGGCGCCGCGGAGCATTTGTTGGTGGCGCAATACAACCTGACACAGGCGATTGGAAAGTTGAAAACGCTGGATATCTGGGTGTACGGATTGGACGAAGACCCGCGCTCCAAGACTCCTTCGCAGCTGCGCATGGACGGCGGATTGGCGCTGGTGGTCGGGAATGAGGGCGCGGGGCTGCGCGATTTAGTGCGGAGGAGCTGTGATGAGCTGCTGCGCCTGCCTATGCGCGGGAAGATTGAGTCCCTCAACGCCGCAGCGGCTGGCTCGATTGCGCTTTACCTTGCGAGGCAGGCAAGGGATGAGGCTTGAGCGGATTCGCGAGACGCACGGGCACTTTATCGTGTTTATCATCCAAAGCGCCAGCCAGAAATATTCTCTTCAACATGTTGCTCGGGTAACTGCGGCGCAGGAGCGAAACCCAACGACGGCTCCACAAACCCGCCGGCCAAAGCTTGTAGGTTGGGTGCAGCGACGCAGGAGCGAAACCCAACGACCGCAGGCAAACCCCCGCGCTCAAGCTGACGAAAATCCGTTCTCATTCTGAACGAAGTGAAGAATCTATTCCGTTGTAAAGAAAGATTCTTCTCTGGCAGCCAGGATGACAGACCTGAGGAAAGATGGTACTTGGGTACAGCGGCGCAAGAGCGAAACCCAACGGCGGCTCCACAAACCCGCCGGCCAAAGCTTGTAGGTTGGGTGCAGCGGCGCAGGAGCGAAACCCAACGGCGGCTCCACAAACCCGCCGGCCAAAGCATGTCGGGTTACGCTGCCGCTCCACCCGACCTACAAACTGCGGCGCAGGAGCGAAACCCAACGACGACTCCACAAACCCGCCGGCCAAAGCATGTAGG
>Ga0116171_10001530_pt1 | contig 22805 bp, 15 predicted proteins | sample AD_JPNHW2_MetaG_FD_89798 | JGI IMG/M metagenome (GOLD analysis project Ga0116171, IMG submission 89798) | Active sludge microbial communities of municipal wastewater-treating anaerobic digesters from Japan - AD_JPNHW2_MetaG | ecosystem: Engineered > Bioreactor > Anaerobic > Digestate | place...
ATACGAGAACCGTACGTACGGTGGTGTGAGAGGTCGGAAAATAAAATAGGAGGAAAACTATTTTATTTTCCTCCTACTCGATTATTAGAATTATGACTATTTGCCAAATTTAATAGAAGCCTGAGCAGAAGCCAGTCTTGCTATAGGAACTCTGAATGGTGAGCAGCTGACATAGGTCAGTCCTGTCTTGAAACAGAATTCTACAGAAGCAGGATCGCCACCCTGTTCACCGCAAATGCCTACTTTAAGATTTGGTCTGGTAGCACGACCTTTCTCAACTGACATCTGAATGAGTTGTCCAACACCATCCTGATCAATAGTCTGGAATGGGTCAGCTGCAAGCAGTTTCTTATCAAGATAACTGTCCATGAATGAACCGATGTCGTCGCGGCTGAAGCCATAGGTCATCTGTGAGAGGTCATTTGTTCCGAATGAGAAGAACTCAGCGGTTTTGGCCATACGGTCTGAAAGAAGAGCGGCACGTGGGATTTCGATCATTGTACCAAACTTATAATCAACCTTAACGCCGAATTTTTCGCATACCTCAGCATAGATTTTTTCTACGATCTTTTTGGTGTAATCAAGTTCTGAAACATCGCATGTAACAGGAACCATGATTTCCGGATGAGGATTCTTTTTCTCTTTGATAAGTTCTGCAGCTGCTTCGAATATTGACCTTACCTGCATCTCGGTGATCTCTGGATAGGTAACACCAAGTCGTATACCGCGGTGTCCCATCATTGGGTTTGATTCATGTAATGACTCTCCGCGTTTTGCAACATCTGCTTTCTTGATGCCTAATGATTTGGCCAGCTCTTCCTGTTTCTCAGCACCCTGTGGTACAAATTCATGAAGAGGAGGATCGAGAAGCCTGAAGGTAACAGGAAGTCCATCCATTGCAATAAGGGTGGCTTTCATGTTCTCCTTCGAATATTTAAATAAATCATCAAGTGCGTTTCGACGTTCTTTTTCGTTAGCGCTTAAGATCATTTTTCTGAGAAGGAACAATGGTTCTTCAGCACCTTTACCATAGAACATGTGTTCTGTACGGAAAAGACCGATACCTTCAGCTCCGAAGTCGCGTGCTATTTTTGCATCAGAAGGAGTATCAGCATTGGTACGGACACCCATCTTCTTGTATTTGTCAACGATTTTCATGAATTCCTGGAACCTTGGATTTTCTGTAGCGTCCATAAGAGCAATAGCTCCTGTATAGGCATTTCCTTTTGTTCCATTGAGGGTAAGAACATCACCTTCTTTAATCACTACACTTGATCCAGCTATTTTTGCTGTTTTTGATGCAGCATCAACTGAAAGAGCTCCTGCACCTACAATGCAGCATTTACCCCAACCACGTGCAACAAGTGCAGCATGTGATGTCATACCTCCACGTGCAGTAAGAATACCTTCTGCAGCGCGCATTCCTTCAACGTCCTCAGGATTAGTCTCTTCACGGAGGAGAATTACTTTTTCGCCTCTGCGGAACCATGCAACTGCATCTTCAGCTGTAAAGACAACTTTTCCAACTGAGGCACCGGGTCCTGCAGGTAATCCTTTAACAAGAGGTTTAACTTTCTTTTCAGCACTCGGGTCACATATCGGGTGAAGCAGTTCATCAAGCTGTACAGGATCAACACGGAGGACAGCTGTTTTGTCGTCAATAAGTTTTTCGTGCAGCATGTCCATAGCCATGTTCAATGCAGCTGTACCGGTTCTCTTACCAACACGGCACTGAAGCATATACAGAACTTTTTCCTGAATTGTAAACTCGATATCGAGCATATCGTGGAAGTTCTTTTCCAGAATACTCCTGATGTCGCACAACTCTTTGTAAATATTCGGCATTGCTTCCTGCATACTGTGCAGATGCTTATTCTGTTCGTTCTTTGTATCATCATTCAGAGGGTTTGGTGTGCGGATACCTGCAACAACATCTTCTCCCTGGGCATTAACAAGCCATTCACCATAGAACAGGTTTTCGCCTGTTGCAGGGTTTCGTGTGAATGCGACACCGGTAGCTGATGTGTCACCCATATTACCGAATACCATTGCCTGAACGTTAACTGCAGTACCCCAATCGTCAGGAATTCCTTCGATACGACGGTATGAAACTGCCTTCTTGCCATTCCAGCTTTTGAAAACTGCTTTGATACTTCCAACAAGCTGCTCTTTTGCATCATCCGGGAATGGTTTGCCAAGTACTTTAACTACAATTTTTTTAAACTCTTCGGAAAGGAATTTCAGTTCGTCAGCAGTAATTTCTGTGTCTGATTTGTATCCTTTTTCTACTTTAAATTCGTCAAGTTTTTCATCAAGCACCTTACGGATACCTTTTTCACCAAGATCAATACCTTCAGCTTTTTCCATAACAACGTCGGCATACATCATGATAAGACGACGGTATGAATCCCATACAAACCTTGGGTTGTTTGTTTTTTTAAGAAATCCTGGTATTGTTGCTGAACAAAGACCGATATTAAGAACGGTGTCCATCATACCTGGCATTGATTTGCGGGCACCTGACCGGCATGAAACAAGCAAAGCATTTTCAGGATCGCCATATTTCATATTCATTCTCTCTTCAGTCACTTTCAATGCAGCCCACACTTCAGACATCAGATCATCTGAAAGAGTACAACCGTTTTGATAATATTCATTACAAGCATCTGTGGTAATTGTAAAACCGGCAGGAACCGGCAAGCCTAACAGACACATCTCTGCAAGATTTGCTCCTTTACCCCCGAGAAGGTTTTTCATTTCTGCTTTTCCTTCTGCTGTTTTCTTGCCAAAGGAATAAACTCTTTTAACTTTTGACATAATGGTTATAGATTTGAAATAAAACTAATTAGTGATTTTGCGAAATAAGTTGCAAAGTTAATATTAAAAATTGAATTCTTTATGCCTCTTTTTTCTTTAAAATAATAGCGAAATAGATTCTTTAATATTTTTAACAGACACAGTCTATTATGTGATTTGCATATTATGATATTCTCCTGAAATCTTCTTTTCTTATGCCCTGGGATGGAACATTATCAGCGTATCACGAAGATAGCTCCGGTCAATATGTGTGTATATTTCGGTAGTCATGATCGATTCATGTCCAAGCATCTCCTGAACGGCCCTGAGATCAGCTCCGGCTTCTATCATGTGAGTTGCAAAGGAGTGTCTGAAGGTATGAGGATGGATGTTTTTTTTTATTCCGGCCCGGGCTGCAAGGTCTTTTACAATGGTGAAGATCATTGCCCTGGTAAGCTTTGAACCTCTCCGGTTAAGGAAAAGAACATTCTGATCATGAATAACCGGTAGATGGTTTCTGCCCTGTTTGTATAAATCAATTTCTTTCAGGGCTTTCCTTCCGACAGGTACGAGCCTCTGTTTGTTGCCTTTCCCTGTGACAACAATAAATTCTTCATCGTAATGAATATCAGTAAGCCGTAGGTCGACGAGTTCTGAAACACGCAAACCGCATCCGTAAAGTGTTTCAATAATTGCCTTGTTCCTTTGACCTTCTGGTTTGCTAAGGTCAATTTCACTTATGATCCTGTCTATCTCGGCAATTGACAATACCTCGGGAAGCTTAAGCCCTGTCTTCGGGGATTCAATAAGGGTTGAAGGATTTACCTCAATTTCTCCGTCAATAAGAAGATATCTGAAGAATGCCCTTATCCCCGATAGCACTCTCGATTGCGTCCTTGTATTGTTATTGTCAGCTCCGTACCACGAAAGAAATGATTTAAGGTCAGGGTATGATACCTTGTCAGGGGTAATGTCGACAGCGTTAAAGGAGAAATACTTCTCAAGCTTGGACACATCATTCAGATAGGCCTCTATACTGTTCTCCGACAGGGATTTTTCGAGTCGCAGATATGTTTCAAAATTTCTGAATGATTGTTTCCAGGTAAGACTCATTTATTTTTTTTGACAGGTAAGTTTTCCGTTATAAAAATATAATTATTACCCCAGAATGCAGACCATTTTTAATTTTATTTAGTCTTTACTGTTTTCATGGTTCCTATTTTATCTCATATGGCTTAATAAGCTCATCTCTTTAATTTATTTTAACTATTTTTGTGACAATATTTAATGGTGTATTTACACTTGTCAATTCCGGGAAAAAACTCAATATCAGATGAAAATAATGATTATTAATGGTCCGAATCTTAATCTACTGGGAAAAAGGGAGCCTGAAAAATACGGACAATCTTCTTTTGAAGATTATTTTCCATTGCTGAAATCGCGTTATCCTGAAATCACTTTTGAATATTTTCAGTCAAACATAGAAGGTGAGATCATTAACGAGATTCAGAAATCCGGTTTTTCGTCTGACGGAATAATATTAAATGCCGGTGGATACACTCATACATCAGTTTCAATAACCGATGCAATTGCAGCAGTGAAATCTCCTGTTATTGAAGTTCACATCACAAATGTCTCTTCAAGGGAGGAATTTCGTCATACGAGCCTTATCGGGAGAACATGCTACGGTACTATTGCAGGTTTTGGAATGGATAGTTACAGACTTGCCGTTGAGGCGATTATTGAGATAAGTAATTCTAAAAAATAATTTATGAACAGGAAAAGAACTAAAATAGTTGCAACTATTTCAGACAGGCGTTGTGAAACGGAATTTATCAGGAGTCTTTATGAAGAGGGGATGGATGTTGTAAGGATCAACTCGGCCCATCTTAACCTTGAAGGAGCCCTGGGGATAATTGAAAATACCCGCAAGGTGTCTGATAAGATTGCGATTCTCCTTGATACAAAGGGACCTGAAATAAGGACCACTGTTTGTGAATCACCGATACAATTGCATAAAGGAACTACAATTGACGTTATTGGGGATCCGACCGGGACCACTACTGAAAGCACTATATATGTAAGTTATAAAACCTTTGCAAACGATATAGCAGAAAACTCAATCATTCTGATTGACGACGGGGAGCTGGAACTGAAGATTGAAAGGAGAAGAGGAGATGCACTTGAGTGTACTGTTCTTAATGATGGAGTTCTTGGATCACGAAAAAGTGTAAACATCCCTGGAGCAAAAATCTGTCTGCCTTCTCTTACTGAAAAAGACAAGACTTTTATTGAAATGGCAGCAAAAAATAATGTTGATTTTATTGCTCATTCATTCGTACGATCGAGCCAGGATGTTCAGGATGTTCAGGATGAGCTTAATAAATACAACAGTAAGATTAAAATAATTGCAAAGATTGAGAATCAGGAAGGCGTTGATAACATTGACGACATCCTCGATAATGTTTATGGGATAATGGTGGCAAGGGGTGATCTGGCTATCGAGATTCCATACGAGAAAATCCCTGGCATTCAGAAGATGATTATCAATAAATGCATAATCAGCCGTAAACCGGTTATTGTTGCCACACAGATGCTGCATTCTATGATTGAAAATCCAAGACCTACACGGGCAGAGGTGAGCGATATTGCAAATGCGATCTACTCACAAACAGATGCAATAATGCTCAGTGGTGAAACTGCCAATGGAAAATATCCTGTTGAAGCAGTCAAGACAATGACAAAAGTGGCCCTGGAAGTGGAGAAGAATAAGGAGAAATTTCTTGAGATCCCATACATGGATGTTACCGGAGAAGTATCTGCATACCTCGCAAAAGTTGCAGTTAAAACTGCTTACAGGATAGATGCCAAGGAGATAATAGCCGATACAACAGGAGGAAGGACAATAAGGGACATGGCCTCTTACAGGGGGATAAAACTAATTCTGGCACAGTGCTATTCAGAAGCCACCATGAGGGAGCTTGCTCTTTCATATGGCGTTTATGCAAGCTATCAGGAGAGAAGAAATTCTGTTGATGAATTTATTCATATTGCTTTGAAAAATCTGATCAAAGTCCACAATCTTAATGGTAACGATATCGTTGTAGTCTTAGCAGGTAATTTTTCAGGAGGATCAGGATTTTCATTTATCGAGGTTGGCTCGGTACAATATCTTAAAGACCGCGTAAGCCTCAAAGACTGATTGATAATTGGTCTGATTTTTGATGCTTCATTTAGGCCTGAAAAGCAAGATTTAAAATGTTCAGAACTCTGTTTTTGTCAGTATGGTTTTTACTTCACCCGGTTCATGTTACTCTTACCAGTGTTGATTATGTTCCGGAGATAAATTCCTTAAAGGTTTTCATAAGGATTTATTATGATGATTTTTTACTCGACTGCAAACAAAACGGAGGAGATCTTCAGGATGTTGATTTTTCGGCCGGCAGTCCTTCTTCACGCAAAGCCATGGAAAAGTATCTGGGCAAAATGGTACTGATTACTGTAAATGACACACTTCTTACGGGAAGAATCATTGATATGAAACTAACAGATAATGAGATTAGTATGAATCTTGATTACGGCAAAATAAAAAATCCGGAATCTATTACAGTAAAAAATCAGATATTGACAAGTCTGTACAACGACCAGTCGAACATGTTAATTGTAAAGATAAATGATTTTGAAGAAGGAGCCAGGCTGACTCCTGAATTGAGCGAGAAGACATTTAGGATAAAATAAATTCAGTCGAGAAGACTATTATTATGAAAAAAATTTTCTTTCTGGTTCTGGTATCATTTTGTTTTATCAACCTGAAGGCTACCCACAACCGGGCCGGTGAAATAACATATGTTCAGCTATCGGAACTTACATATGAGATAACTATAACTACTTTCACCTATACTCTGAGCCTTGCCGACAGACCTTCTCTTAATGTTGAATGGGGCGATAATACAACTTCTACCGCCTACAGGAAGAGCATTTTAATGCTTCCCAATTACTATCAGAGAAATATTTATGTTGTTAACCACACGTTTCCCGGACCGGGTGTTTATAAAATAGTTGTTCAGGACCCCAACAGGAACCAGGGGGTGAAGAACATTCCGAATTCGGTCAATGTTGTTTTCTCAATATCCACATCGCTGATAGTAAATCCGGCAATGGGGAAAGACAACACTCCTGTACTTCTCAATCCTCCTTATGACAAGGCAGCTTATGGTTATGTATTTATTCATAATCCGGCAGCGTATGATTCTGATGGCGACAGCTTGTCATATAAACTTACAACATGTACAAGAGATGATGGTAAACCTATTGAAAATTACACGTTGCCTCCTGCAACAAATTATATACGTGTTGATTCCATAAGTGGAGACCTTATCTGGGATACACCGGCTGATACCGGAATATTTAATGTTGCAATGGAGATCCATGAGTGGAGAAACAATAAAACTATAGGAGTTGTAGTACGTGATATGCAGATAGAGGTTTTTAACACCAAAAACAAACCACCGGTAAACGGGCCTCTCTCTGATTATTGTGTAGAGGCAGGTGATACGATTGATTTTCTTTTCCATGCAACAGATTCTTTATCGGCAGATAGTTTTTTTGACCATCTCACTTTAAAGGCAACCTCAGGAGTCTTCAGTATGGCTTCATGTCCGGCCAGTTTTACAAAAGTTGATTCCGTCAGAGGCTATGCCTCTTCGAGGTTCAGGTGGATACCCTGCTATGAAGCTGTCAGAAGTCAGCCATATAATGTTGTTTTCAAATCGGAAGATGATAATTCAGATATAAACCTGTCGGATATTGATAACATTAATATAAAGGTACTGGGACCTTCTCCTGTATTGAATAATGCAGTACCTGAAGGGAAGTTTATTAAATTGTTGTGGTCCGATTATGGGACCTCTGTAATATCAGGTTTCAGCATATACCGGAGGGAAGGCCCTTCTACCTTCAAACCCGATTCGTGTACCTCAGGAATACCATCATCGACAGGTTTCGTTAAGGTAGGATACATAAACGGTAGTTCTGCGGCTTCATTTACCGATACCAATAATGGAGAAGGCCTTGAAGCCGGAAAAGAATATACCTACAGGATTGTAGCTGTATTTCCCAATGGAACAGAAAGCAAAGCTTCCAATGAGATCACTTCAACACTTGTTACAGGAGGCCCGATAATAAGAAATGTAAGCGTCAACATAACCGATGCAACCAACGGATCTGTTTTTATTGCATGGAAAAAGCCGGATAAGCTCGATACTATTCCGGCTTACGGACCGTATGAATACATTATTTACAGGGCAACCGGGGTTTCAGGGTCGGATTATTCCAAAATCCGGACAATATCAACAACTGATCTGAACGACACATCGTTCGTTGATACACCATTAAATACAAGCACAACGGGATATGTGTACAAAATAGAGTTGTGGAACAGAACTGCAGGTAATGAGTTTCTGATCTGCGAAGCTGCCTATGCATCATCTGTATTCCTGGCTATCAGTCCGGGCGATCAAAAGAACCGCTTTACCATAACCCGTAATTTTCCATGGATAAATAGCAGGTATGACTTTTTCAGACTGAATACAACAACATCAGTATACGATTCAATAGGTTCAACGAACCAGCTGACGTTTACCGACACAGAGCTGGAAAACGGTAAGGAATATTGTTATTATGTACGTTCGACAGGTGGGTATTTATCTGACAATATGCCCAAAAACCTTATCAACTTTTCAGAAAAAATCTGTGCAACCCCTGTAGATAATGAACCTCCATGTACGCCGGTCATAAGTGTTGCAAGTCAGTGCGACAGTCTGTACAATTTGTTGTCGTGGCATATGCCCGATCCGGAATGCTCGGATGACGTAGATAAATTCTTTGTATATTTCAGGAAGACAAATGAGGAAAATATTGCCATTATTGACTCGGTTGACAAAAACACCTTTTCGTATAAACATTTCCCGGGTGAGATTATTGCAGGGTGCTACGCCGTGTCGGCAAGAGATGTTAACGGGAATTATGGGGAAAGGTCTTATCTCTTATGTATGGACTCATGTGGTTCTTATGAGATTCCCAACGTATTTACCCCCAACGGTGACAATATAAACGACTGGCTTGTTGCCAAAACATCGGGGATGGAAGAAAAAGTTGACTTCAGGCTGTTTAACAGGAACGGATTGCTGTTGTTCGAAACGGAAGAGCCAAAGCTTAACTGGGATGGAACTTACAAGGGGAAAATAGTCTCCCCTGGAGTTTATTTTTATCAATGTGATGTTTATGAAACACGCTCATCGGGTCCATATATGTACCATCTTTCTGGATTTGTCCATGTGATAACCGAGGAGGGGGCAAAGCTTAACCCGAAACAGACGAAATGATTTTGAAGGATACCCAGATGAAAAAGATTATAATAGTTACAGGCATTTTGTTTTGCGCTATCAATGCATCAGGGCAAAAGATTGCAGAAAATATTCTTAAAGCCAGAGCACTTACTGAAGCCGGTAAACCCGGACTTGCAATCGGTATTCTTAACACAGCTATTACGACTGCAAAAGAGAGCCGGCTTTACATTGAACGGGCTGAAGCAAATATTGCAGAAGGAAATTATTCAGGTGCCATCAGTGACTTTAATGAAGCAAATAAGCTGGATCCTTCGTCTGGAGAGTATGGACTTGCAAAAATTTATGCACTTAAGGGCGATGCTTCAACATCTTTATATCATCTGGAGGCGCATCTTAAATCTTCATTCAAAAAAGCCGAAAAAGTGATTATGCTTGATTCTGCCTTCAGAACAATTGAAAACAGATCAGAGTGGCGCCAGTTCTGGAAAAAGGAATGGTACAATTTGACGGAAAAAGGAATTTCTGAGATCGAATACTATCTGTCTGAAGGAAAGATTGATGAGTCAAAAGAAGTTTTATCAGAAATCAGGAAAAACTATCCCGATGATGATGATATACTGTACGCTGAGTCGTTAATTAATCTTTCATCGGGCAAATATGCTGAAGTTATTAAAACCATGACAGGATTGCTGGCTTCTGATCCGGGGAATGAGAAATACCTGCGGGTTCTGGCAAACGCCCAGACTGGTTTGCCGAATCCGGCAGGAGCATCGGTTACATATTCGCAGCTTATTGATTCGGATGTTGCTGATGCCGGATTATATATTTTGCGGGCAGGATGTTACAAAAAAACCGGAGAGACAGATAAAGCTATAGCTGATATTAACAAATATCTTGAGATATACCCTGACGACAGAAATGCAAACAGTATAGCAGGACAGCTTGAATCATTGTCAGGGGATAATCTGAAAGCTCTTGAATATTTTTCAAGAAACCTGAAGCTTCATCCGAATGATCCTCAATGCTATATTGACAGGGGAAACTCATACTTAATGTCAAAATCATGGGACTGGGCCATAAAGGATTACAGCATGTCGCTTGATCTTGCGCCTTCCAATTCTGATGTCTGGTTAAACAAAGGCATTGCTTTGCTTAATTCCGGAAATGTGGAAGATGCATGTCATGATTTCAGGAAAGCCTTAAGCCTGGGGAATAAGAGAGCAGTTGACTATGTGAGCAACAATTGCATTAAATAAGGCTATAAAGCCTTTATAGCCTCTACAGCCTTTTACCTTATGTGTTTCAGTATCCTTGCAAACAGGTCGTGGGGTTTAAATGGTTTCAGAACATAGTCATTAATGTTCAGGTCGTCAATCTTATCATGACTCTCTGACATAATAGCAGCTGTAAGGGCAACTATCGGGATGTCCTTTATTCTCGGTTTTTCAGATTTTCTTATAATCCTGGTAGCTTCTATACCATCCATAATGGGCATATGCAGATCCATAAGGATGAGATCGAAGTCCTCTTTTTCCACTTCCTCGAGTGCAAGCTGTCCGTTCTCTGCATGAGTAACACTTATTCCCCAACCGGTAAGAAATTTATTGGCAACGTAAAAGTTTATTTTATTATCTTCTGCAACAAGAACCTTTTTCCCTTCAAGCCCGATAAAATTCTCAGAAACCTCAGTAGTTCTTGCCTGGTTGTTTTTATCTGCTATTCCCAATGTGATCACAAACCTGAATGAGGATCCTTTTCCAAGTTCACTCTCAATTGATATTGTACCACCCTGCAGCTCGATAAGTTTTTTGCATATAGCCAAACCGAGTCCGGTACCGCCATATTGCCTGGTGGTACCAGCAGTAGCCTGGGTGAAGCTGTCGAAAATAATACTATGATTTTCTGATGCGATGCCTATTCCTGTATCAACAACGGTGAATTCAAGTTTCGATTTATCATTAGTCCGGCTTAATTCTTTGACAATTACTTTAATACTTCCCTCACTGGTGAATTTCAATGCATTGGAAAGAAGGTTTGAAAGGATCTGGTTAAGCCTTATAGGATCGCCTATTACCTGAACAGGCAGATTGCCGTTTTTTTCAATACTAAACAGAAGATTCTTGGTTTTTGATCTGAATGAATAAGATCTCATTATCTCATCAAGGAATTCGCCAAGATTAAATGATGTTTGCTCGAAAACTATTTTATCCGATTCAATTTTATTGTAGTCAAGAACATCATTAACAAGAGTGAGGAGATAATTTCCTGAAAATTTAAGTGTATTTAAATAATCCATCTGATCGGGCCGGGGATTTCCCTGCAGGAGCAGATTGGTTATTCCAATTACTTCATTAAGAGGTGTCCTTATTTCATGGCTCATTGTCGACATGAATGTCTGTTTTGACTGTGCTGCCTCTTCAGCTTTCTGGCGTGCAGTGACGAGGTTGTCAATCATCATCCTTCTCTGAATTGCTATTGCAATCTGGTTAGCAATGAACTCCAATACCGACAGATCATCATTCGAAAACTTATTCTCATCATTATAATCCTGAAGGCACATAACCCCCATTATGTTGCCTTCTACTTTAAGCGGTACTCCCATCCATATCTTGCATGGTGTTCCTATAAGGTCAACTTCACCTTTTTCCTCAAGCATTTTCAGGTCTGTCTCCCTGAGAAGTACTGCCTTGTTCTGTTTAATTACCCAGTTGGTTATTGTCTTGGGTGCAGGTAGCTCCTTAAAATTGTCTTTCTCGTCGGAAAAGAATGGTAATGAAAGGGTGTCGGAAGACTTGTCATAGAGTGCAATAAAAAAATTATTTGTATCCCATATCTTGCTTAATTCATTTACTATTGTAGGATACATATCCTTGAAATCAACCTGTTTCAGGGCAGCCGTTGAGATGTTGAACAGGATTTCCTGAAGGAGCTGATTCTTCTTTTCAGCTGTGATATCCCTGTAAATAATCAGATGGGCTACAGTTTCGCTATTAATGACAATAGATGTGGAAACAAGGGTAACATTGATGTTTATTCCCCATCTGTTTCTCCTTACAGTCTGGATTGTCTCTTTCTTATTCATAGAGGTAAGCCGGTCTATCCTTCTGGCTTCTTCCTTTAGATTTTCAGGGACAATAAGATCATTAATATTCTTATTTACTGCTTCTTCTGATGTATACCCAAACAGAGTTGTGAACTCCCTGTTTACCATTGAAATAACATCATCGGAACCAGTAATTACGATTGCAGAAGGGATCGAATTATAAAGATGCTCAAGAAATGCTTTCTCTCTTTTTATCTGATTCTCATATTCCCTCTGTTTACTTATGTCTGTCAGAACACCTCTGTATCCGATTATCCTGTCGTCAAGAAAGACTGCAAAAGAATGGCTTATCACATGGGCGAAGGTTCCATCTTTTCTTTTTACCTTATATTCATTACAGGTAGTTTGTCCGGGAAGTCTCAGCGTTTTTAGGTTTCTAAACATTTCCAGGCAATTCTCCGGAAATAAATCTGAAATATTCTTTCCAATTTTCAGATCTTCCTTTGAATAACCTAAAAAACCCAGTCCCTGCTGATTGCCAAATAAGATTCTGCCGTCAGAATCAATCTCATAAATCATTTCAGGCAACATCTCTGCAAACTGTTCAAAGACAATCTCTTGTTTATGCAGATTATATTTGCTCTTTTGTTCGTCACCCGGAGCCCATGTAATAACAAAAGCGCCTGATGGCATCCGAAAACCTATATAATAACCTTCAGAATCGTCACCATCAGGAGACACTGATAATTTATGCATGTCACCTTCACTCTGCAGTTGATTAAGGATCTCGGTAAGCCTTACACGATGAACAAGTGGTGTTTCTTCAATACATTTCCAGAGGGCCTCTTCTTTTTTTATTGATTCAATTTCTTCAACTTTCCTGTTTAATCCAATTATGTGGTATCTGTTATTTTCGTCAACAGAAAATATAGCAAGATAGTTTTTAATAGTTTTTAATATCTCATTTATCACATCACTTCCATTCCCGTTATTCAGTTTTTTCTCCAGAGTGATTGTCTCTTTTTCCCCACCATTTTCAAAGCCTGACGAGATGAGATCCTTCGGGTGTTGTCTGTTTTTCCCAAGGAACTCATAGTATTTTTCTATTAATGTCATTGCTAAATGTTTTCAGTTACATCCTAAAAATAGTAAATATTAGTAATGAATAGATTCATTATTTTGGTTTTATTTTTTCATTTTTTTGTTAGGATTTTGTTTCATTTTTAATTTTACTGTAAAATAACTACAGAAATCATTAAGACCACATTGATAGCAGAGAGGTTTTCTGGATTTACATACATATCGCCCATGAAGTATCAGCCAGTGATGTGCACGATTCATTAGTTCAGACGGAATATGTTCAGTAAGTTGTTTCTCTGCACTGAGTGGGCTTTTTGCATTAATAACGAGCCCGATTCTGGTTGAAACTCTGAAAACATGAGTGTCTACAGCCATGACCGGTTTTTTGAAAACAACTGAAGCCACTACGTTTGCTGTTTTTCTTCCCACTCCCGGCAGGCGTTGTAAAAGCATAGGGTCGGAAGGAACAGTCCCGTTAAATTCAGATAGCAGCATTTTTGACATTCCTGAAAGGTGTTTTGCCTTGTTGTTCGGATAAGAGCAGGATTTTATATATTCAAAGATTTCTTCAGGCTCAGCTTCTGCCATAGATCTGACATCAGGATACTTGTTCAGTAAGGCAGGAGTTATCATATTAACTCTCTTGTCGGTACATTGTGCAGAAAGGATAACAGCCACGATGAGGCTGAAAGGATTATCATAAACAAGCTCTGTCTCGGCAACAGGCAGGTGAATGAGAAAATACTCAATGGTTCGTTTATATCTTTCCTTCACAGTCATGATAAGAAAAAAAATAGTGCTTGAAAGGTAACACTTTTTATCTTTGCAAAATATTAGACATTTATGATAAGTTATCTTCAGGCTGACAATATAGCAAGACGTATAGGTGATCGTCTTCTTTTCGAGAATATAAGTCTTAACATAAACAAGGATGATAAGGTTGCGCTCGTTGCAGTAAATGGAGCCGGGAAATCATCATTGCTCGATATTCTTGCCGGAAAAGAAAGTCCCGACGGTGGTTCTCTCAGCCTTAAACGCGACTTACGGATAGCTTATCTTCAGCAATCACCTCAGCTGGATGAATCAAATACAATAATTGATGAGTTCTTCTGTACCGACAGCGAACTTGTGAGAGTGATCAGAGATTACGAAAAATGCCTCATTTCAGGTTCCCCTGAGATGCTTGAAATGGCTACCCAGAAAATGGACGATAATAAAGCCTGGGATTATGAGGTGGCAGCAAAACAGATACTGTTCCAGCTTAAGCTTACCGAGCTGGATACAATAATCGGAACTCTTTCAGGAGGACAGAAGAAAAGAGTTGCTCTTGCGAAAGTTCTTGTGCAGGATGTCGATCTTCTTATTCTCGATGAACCGACTAACCATCTTGATCTGGATATGATCGAATGGCTTGAAGATTATCTTCTTAAAACAAATAAAACTGTCCTGATGGTTACTCACGACAGGTATTTTCTCGACAGAGTATGTAATGTGATTCTCGAACTTTCAGATAACGAATTATACAGATACGATGGAAACTATGAATATTTCCTTGAAAAAAAACAAGAGAGGGAATATTCGGCGAAAATGAATACGGAAAAGGCAAAAAACCTTCTAAGAACTGAACTCGACTGGATGCGCAGAATGCCGAAAGCAAGAAGACATAAAGCAAAATCGAGGATAGACTCTTTCTATGATCTTAAGGAAAAGGCAGTAAACAGACCGGATGACAAAAGTATCAACATAAATGTCAATATCTCAAGGATGGGGAAGAAGATCATGGAGATAAAAGACATCAGTAAGTCATATGACAATAAGATTCTTATCAAGGACTTTACTTACATCTTCAACCGGTTTGAAAAAGTCGGGCTTATCGGTCGTAACGGCTCCGGGAAATCGACATTGCTGAATATAATTACAGGGCTGAGTGAACCCGATAAGGGTACTGTGGAAAGAGGCGAGACGGTTGTCTTTGGATACTACAGGCAGGAGGGTATCGAATTTGATAATGACATGACTGTGATAGATGCTGTAAGAAAAGTTGCAGAGCGGGTTATGATAAGTGATGGGACGGTTCTCTCTATAACACAGTTTATGAACTACTTTCTGTTCCCCCCTGAAAAACAGTACACCCTGATCAGAAAGTTATCGGGAGGTGAAAAGCGAAGGCTTTACCTGCTGACTGTTCTGATGAAAAACCCTAATTTTCTTATCCTTGATGAACCTACTAATGATCTTGACATTCTTACGCTTAACGTTCTTGAAGAATATCTTATGGGATTCAAAGGTTGTGTTATAGTAGTATCGCACGACCGATACTTTATGGACAAGGTTGTTGATCATATCTTTGAATACCAGGGGAATGGCCTGATCAAAGATTTCCCCGGGAACTACACTCAACTAAGAGAAAAGCAGGAAGAAGAGAAGACGATAGTTGCTGATAAACCTGCAAAGGCTTCAGGTTCTGATACGGCTGCAGGTGTTTTAAATAAAAAGAACAAAAAAGCCGGATTGACTTTTAAGGAAAAACGTGAGTTTGAAACATTGTCAGCAGAAATAGAGGATCTTGAATCGGAAAAAAAACAGATTGAAGAAGATATGAGTAATGGTGGTCTGAGCCAGGAGGATCTCTATTCAAAATCAATAAGACATGGAGAAATAGTAAATGAGCTGGATGACAAAGAGATGCGATGGCTTGAATTAAGCGAAAAATAATTAAATACCCGATTTCATAATCATTTATTCTGAATTATCCATGGAATTTTTACCTTTATAAACTATAGTTTACTCAATTGGAGAAGATACAAATAAATACCCCCGGAGCAAAATCTGAAATACTTGTAGGTGCAGACTGGGAGTCGGTAAGCGGGATGCTTCCGGAAAAGGGAGTTGTTATTGTTACTGATGAGAATGTCAGGCGTCTTTATGGCAGCAGGTTCCCGGACTTTCCGGTACTGGCGATAACTGCCGGGGAAAAGAGCAAGAAACTTGAAGTCATAGGGCATCTTGCAGAGCGACTTCTGGATGAAGGTGTTGACCGGTCGGGCTTTATACTTGCTGTGGGTGGCGGTGTGGTATGTGATATAGCAGGATTTCTGACTTCAATTTATATGCGGGGTATCAGATGCGGATATGTATCTACAAGTCTGCTATCGCAGGTTGATGCAAGTACAGGAGGAAAAAATGGCGTCAATCTGGGCGAGAATAAAAATATACTTGGGAATATAAGGCAGCCGGAGTTTGTTATCTGCGATACAGCTATGCTCAGGACTCTTCCTGATCAGGAATATCTGTCGGGACTGGCTGAACTGATAAAAACTGCTGTGATTGGTGATATTGAATTATTTGAGCTTATTGAACGGAACTATGAAAAAATAATGGACAGGGATCAGGAACTGCTTATTGTTCTTGTTGCCCGTTCTGTAAACTTTAAAGCATCGGTGGTATCTGCAGACGAGAGGGAAGAAGGGCTGAGACGTATACTTAATTTTGGCCATACCTACGGACATGCATTAGAGTTACAGAAGTCTTTGAGACACGGATTTGCTGTGGCTTCAGGAATGGAACTTGCAACAGAATTCTCGTTTGAAAGAGGATTGATAAGCTCCGTAGAAAAAGACAGAATAATATCACTTTTGGAAAGGTTCAGCCTGCTTGATAAACATAACATTCCCGACGATAATATCCGTCAGCTTATCCTTCATGATAAAAAGAAAAAAGGAACCAACATACATTTTATTTTTACGGAAGGAATAGGGAAGGCTCTGGTTGAAAGAGTCTCTGTTGATGAGGTAGTTGATTTCTATAAAAGATTCAGGGATAAAAAATAAAATTATGAATTCCTTCGGAGTTATATTCAAAATCTCTCTTTTTGGTGAATCGCATGGTCCTGCCATTGGTGTAACTATTGACGGTTGTCCTCCGGGAATAGCCGTGAGCCAGAATGATTTTATGGTTGATCTTAAAAGGAGGCAGAGCGGGAACAGAGGTACAACCAAACGTCAGGAACCTGATCAGCCTGAGATTCTCAGCGGAATATTCAATGGAGTGACGACAGGAGCTCCTGTTACAATTATTACCAGGAATACAAACACGATATCATCTGATTACGAAGAGTTTAAAAAGGTTCCGCGTCCGGGTCATGCTGATTTTGTTTCACATATCAAGTACTCTGGATTTTCAGATATGCGGGGCAGCGGGCACTTCTCGGGAAGGATAACATGGGCGCTTGTTGCAGCAGGTGTTATCGCAAAGAAGATCGCAGGAAATGCTATAATATCGGCAGAGCTTATTTCTGCAGGCGGCTCTGAGAACATTGAAAATGCCATTGATGAGGCAATAGCGTTGAATGACACTATAGGCGGGATAATTGAATGTAAAGTAAAAAATCCTCCAATAGCTGTCGGAGAACCGTTTTTCTATTCTTTTGAGTCGGCTGTGAGCCATATCATATTCTCAATACCGGCAATAAAAGGGATTGAATTTGGTTCAGGCTTTGCATCGGCAGCCATGCTTGGCTCAAAACATAATGATCCATATATAGATGAAAACGGAAAAACTTCCACAAATAATGCAGGAGGAATCAATGGTGGTATTACCAACGGCAATGAAATTGTATTCAGAACAGTAGTAAAACCAACTTCATCAACAGGTGTTGATCAGAACACTTTTGATTTCAGCGCAGAGAAAATGACAACTCTAAAAGTGAAAGGACGTCACGACACCTGTATTGCTCTCAGGATGCCTGTGATTGTTGAAGCTGCAACAGCTATAGCCATAGCCGATCTTATCCTCATAGACAGGGGAATTCACGGGAGAAGAGATATCTGATTGCCCTGAATATTTCTGGTGGCGTGTTAAGTCTGAATGTCAGTTATTCATCCCGTCCTCTTTGCCTTAATTATCAGAGCCTTTTTGGATGATTCAGTTATCCTGAAACGGTTATCAATTCTGTCACCGATTATCCAAACTATTTCACCTTCTGACTCAAGTATCAGTTTATTATCCTTATCAATGATTGAATATTTATTGTCAATAAAATAGTCGCTCAGTTTCTTTTTCCCCTTCATACCAAAGGGAAAGAAATGATCACCTGCCATCCATTTTCTGACTGTAACGGGGAATGATACCTTGTTGTAGTCGAGGTATGCAATGGATTGATCTTTCACGATCATAAACCTTTCGTCAATATCGGTATAATCAGCGGAAGCAATTACATCAAGTTTTCTGAGCTCTTCAATGTTATTGATTACAGTAACAGTATCCTGTTTATTACTGATCAGTGAAACGATTATCTCTTTACGGTTCTTAATAATACGATGAGTTCCTGTAATAAGGGAACCTCCTGTTTCTCCTTCAATTACCTGCCGGAGATCTGACAGCTGCAGATTGTTAATCCCGTAGGGCTTAAATAGTTCGAACAAAACAGCATTGTTTCCAATGTATGGAGCTAAATGGCTGATATCAAATGTGATAATGTTATCTATTTGTTTTGAAGCGGAATCCTTTAGTCCCGCTATATATTCAGACACGATCTCATTAATTCCTGCGAGTCTTTTCGCAGTCTCACTCAAGGTATTCTCAATGGATGGGTTTATCTCTTTAAGAACCGGAATTACCAGGTGCCTTATTTTATTTCTAACATAAATTGTTTCAGCGTTAGACTGGTCTTCCCTGAAGGATATCTGATGCTGATTGCAATATTCAACAATGTCCTGCCTTGTTGCAAAAAGCAAAGGTCTGATTATTCCGTCGTGAGAAGGTCTCATCCCCGATAGTCCGGTCAATCCTGTTCCTCTGGTGAGATTAATAAGAAGAGTCTCAATATTATCATTCATGTTATGGGCAACAGCTACATTATCATAATTCTTCTCTTTTCTTAACTCTGCGAACCAATTGAATCTCAGATCTCTTGCTGCCATCTCAATAGAAATGCCATTTTCTCTGGCAAAACCTTTTGTGTCAAACTTTATTGAATAGAAAGGAATATTATGAACAGAGGCAAACTGATGGACAAGTTCTTCATCCTTATCTGCTTCATTTCCTCTCAGCGCAAAATTGCAGTGAGCTATTCCTTTCTCATTTTCTAGATTAAGGAAGAGATGAGCCATAACCTTTGAATCAATGCCTCCACTTACAGCAAGCAGAACCCTGTCACCTGCATCTACAAGGTTGTTTTCGGTAATGAATTTCCTGAACTTATTCAGCATATTGTTATTAAATATTTTATCAGATAAATGGCATTACAGTAGGAGGTCCGGCATCAAAATTATTCGGACTAAGAAGCTGTTCTCCCGATACAACAAAATGATTAACAGATGAATACGAAGGTGAATTTGGAAAAAACCCTATTCTTATCTGAAATGTATTGAAAACAAGGTTGTCGTTTCTGATTCTTACCCCCAGGCCTAAGCCCTTAAGCGACTGCCCATTTCCAATACATTGGTTCGTTTCGGAGAGCAAAGTGAGATCAGCAAAACAGAAAAAAGCAAATTTAAAGCCGTATAATTTAAGTGAGCTGAACACCACTGATTCAAAATCTAATGACAATCTTTGTTTGCCGCCTATTGAGTCATTCTTGAATCCTGAAAAACCATTATCGTCCTTAAAGGAAAGCAGTTCTTCAGAAGTTCTGTCAAAACCTCTTGTGTAGCTGACATTGACAAAGTTACGGATCATATTATTTCCGACATTAAAGAGATTCGAAAAATATTTGACATTGAACGAAATGAGACCTTGTTCGGTCGTATTTCCGTTAATAAATGTTGATAATCCGGCAGAAGAATAAAAGTATCCCAGTTTTTTACTCGACTTACCAATGGAAAAATCTGCACCCAGGTATGTCCTTTTTTTAAATTCACTATTCTCATTACCTACAGTTACCTTAAATAACCCTCCATATGGTATATCTTCAGTCCGTCCGTAATTGTAGATCAGGTTTGTCTTATAAAACTTCTGGACTGACAATGCTGCTGAAGCAAGGTACAACTTATAGTTTTGAAGCTGGTAATAGGAATTGGGAAGAATAAAAGGACGATTAAAGACATTATTGTTAGTATAACGGGCTCCTATAATAATTCTTGATACGGATTCCTCATTGATCAGAAACGACCTTTGCAGATAGTAATCCTGCAGATTGTAGGAGTAAGGTTCAGGAACGGGAAGAGTGTTGTCAAGGTTTTCAGTTGTATACATACGTTTCACTGATATTCCTCCGCCATATTTTGTCTTTGCACTCACAAGATTACGTACCATACTGAATCCGTAAGCTTTATCCGCCATTGCATTAAGGTAAAAAACATTCAGGTTTATAAACGATTTTTTAATATTATCGACATAATAATGGGCTCCGAATCCAGGAGAATGGGGTAGCTCAGAATCATAAGGCATTTCAAGTTGAAGCTCATGGCCGATACCGACAATGTTTCTATCATAGACCGAAACGGAACCTTTTTTTAAACTGCTATAACTATAAGAACCACCTAATGAATAAACATCTTTTGTAAGAACCACAATATCAACTTCATCATCAGATACAGGGACGACTATAATTCTGGCATCATCGATGAAGGAGAGTTGTCGCAAGATTCTCTCATTATCGCTCAGAGTCAATGGGGAGATGGTGTCGCCAGCTGAAAAAAGAAGGTTTTTACGAATAATGCTTTCCTGGGTATTTATATGTGTTTTGTTCAGTAAATTGTTAATATTCCTGTTATCACCGGCTGATGGATTATTAATGTTTGTCCCAAAGACATTGATTTTCTGTATCTCAACATTCCGTATCTTTTTGCCTGAATGACTTATGTAATTAGCATCACTGGTACCTGTAATATGTTTATTGTCGGTAGAGTCGGGGGTGACTACAACAATATCATATAACTTCTTTGTTATAATGTATTTTGAGGCTTTGACCTTCAGAGAGTCTAAAAATGTTTCGTTTTTATTTTTTACCAGAACATTTTCAGGTTTTTCAAAAGTGTGCCGGCCTGAAGAGGTATCATTTGGGATAAAAGATATGCTGTCGCTTGTATTAACGAAAGTCACCGGGGTGACTCTTTTAATAGTGTCGTTATTTGTCTGATTCTGAGGATATACGGGAACACAAAAAAACAGAAGCGCCAAACAAATCAAAAAGCTGAATGATCTTCTATATTTTTTTTGAGAATTACGCATCAGGTCTCCTGAGGATTGGGAACTAAAACGTCATCAGAATTAAACTGAAATCCAAGACGTTTGCCGGTAATGACTTTTGAATGCTGTATCTTTGCTTCTGCTTGTCCGACAGTTGCGATTTTGACAGTATCGTATGGCGGAACCAGAAGGTCAAATTCAAGACAATATTGAATTGCCGTGAAGATGATTTTTTGCAGTGATTCTTTAGATATTTCTTCACTTCCATAATTCGTAAACAACATTCCCATCTGTCTCTTTCCTTCAACAAAATATTGTTTTTCGTGATTTATAAAGATTCTGGCTATAAGGTAGCCCAGATCATCCAATCTGGAATATTTGAATGAGTCGAACAGAAAGTTATAAATATTAATTATACCTGAATAGGCATTGAATTTATTCTTTTGTATATAGGGTGTTTTCCATGCCGGATGATCCCTGTCGAATTGGAATATATTTGAGTGCATACTGAAAAGCAGTATATCTCCCGCGACCCTTAACTGAGCATCGAAACTGCCTCTGTCTGTATATTCCATCTTAATTCTGGAGTCCAGACCGGTTAAATTTGAATTTATCTCTTTAGACAAATTTCTAAGAACGTCCTTGACATCGCAGAACGATTCATAAGTGTTTTCATACACCCGTTGCTTAAGCAGGGATTTGTCTTTTAACGTTCCAATTATTGCCAGCTTTTTCTCATTCAGGTCCGACATAATAAATTATTTTAAGGTAAAATACTAAGTCCTAATGTAAGAATTATTAAGGATAAAAAATACTGAGGTTGTCTCAAAAGGTTTCAATTCTTGTTTACCCCTGAATCCCACTGACGCTTCGGTTAGTGATGGCTTAAAGGGGACCTGTTGAATTCCAGTCTCTTACAAAGCCGACATGGTGGTTGTGCAGGGCTTTTGAGACAGCCTCGGGAAAAATATTATCAGTTACTAATAAGATCTGGCAAAGAGGACTCTTCTCTTTGATGGTTTTCCTGTATATATACATTTACCTTCCTCTTCGGTACTATCGAAAGGGATGCATCTGATGGTGGCTTTTGTCTCCTCTTTTATTTTTTCTTCAGTCTCGGTTGTCCCGTCCCAGTGAGCCATAATAAAACCGCCCGGATTATCAAGGAGAGTGACAAAGTCCTCCCATTTGTCAACATAGAAAGTATTCTCTTTTCTGAAATTCAGGGCTTTGTTGTAAATATTATTCTGAATCTCTTTCATGAGTTCCACAACATGATTATTAATTGCATCTATTGGAATTGTCTCTTTTGTGAGGGTATCCCGACGGGCTATTTCAACTGTTTTATTTTCAAGATCACGAGGTCCGATAGCCAGACGAATAGGTACGCCTTTCAGTTCATAATCGGC